>ERZ779922.54-NODE-54-length-90504-cov-34.816692_pt1 | contig 90504 bp, 78 predicted proteins | sample MGYA00511544_ERZ779922 | MGnify/ENA primary metagenome ERZ779922 (study PRJEB29588, sample SAMEA2154516) | human gut metagenome | biome: human gut; feature: human-associated habitat; material: faeces | place: Denmark | collected 2008/2010 ... | reverse complement strand
AATTATAATAATTATATCTTTTCCTTTATCTTTTTAATTTTCATTATTTCTTCCTTATATTGTTATCATTAAAATCGTAATAGTAATTGCTATAATTATTGTAATAATATTTTTATTCTTTTTATTTTTACTTTTTACAATATTATAACTTTTACATTTATCTTTATTAATAATAACAATATTCTCATTATTCTTTTTATCATTTTGAGCATTACTATTTTCAATTTGATTTTCATTAACTATAAATATAATAATTGACATTGTAATTGTAATAGAATTTGTAATATTAATTGTAATTATTTATTTTTTTACTTTTATATTACTTATTTTTATTATCAATTACAATAGTTTTAATATCATAACTATCATGACTTGTGCTATCATTGGATTTATAATTTCCTATTTATTTGTTATATTAACAGTAGGAAATTCAGTAGACATAACTGGTGAACCAGAGTTTACATTAACAGAAAAACTACAAGCATCATTTCTGATATTCTTATTTGGAGGATATTGGGTTGTATTACTTGTAAAATATCTCATTTCATTAATTTAATCAACTATGAACACAACAGAATCTCCTAAACGAAAAATATCTGCATTAGGACGTATAATCGTTGCAGGTATGGATAGTATTACAATACCTGATATGATGGTATTACATAAGAAATTTCCTACATTAGCTATCGAAGATATTTATGATATACTTAGTTCGATAGAAACATCTACATTAGGTACAACATCACGAGAATTTATTCTTCAATATGCAGAAGTACAACTTCTTAGTTTACGAAAATCTAAAACTATTAAAGAAGCAACAAAACAAACTCGTGAAATATCAGAAAAAGTACAAGCTCTCATATCTCGTAATGAAGAATTAAATGACCGACTTGAAAGACAATCATCTTACATTGGTAAACTTCAACGAGAAATATCAACATTCAAATCAGTAAATAAAAATATTAAAATAGTATCTCTCGTACTATTATTCTTACTGATTGGTCAAGTTATAGCACATTTTACATTATAAATTTTAACAATAATTCAATTATGTCGAACAGTATGTTTTTTCTTCCTTGTATTTGTATCATCATTTGCTTTATTATTTCCGCTATTACTTATACCTATAATAAGGCCAAAAATAGAGCAGTTGATAAAGCTATTAATGATGATATTCAAGATGGTTTTGTATGTTTGGGGGATGTTTATATTAATAAGCATTCTATTGAGTCTATTTATTTAGATGATAATGGACATCTTGTTGATATTAAAACAGACCATAATCAATATTCTTATCGTTTTACAAGTGAAAGTTCATATCATAAATATCTTGATTATCTTGAAAATACTTGTAAAATTGATACAATGATTCATAATCAGTATTAATTTATGATATGGAAAGTAATAGCAATAGTCTTTTGGAGTTTAGTAGGTCTAATAGGCTTTTGCAAATGTATTGACGGTGATGAATCAAAAACTCTCACTGGTATTATTTATATAATTATTTCATTAGCTTTCCTGACTGGTATTGCTATTGGAGTATAAACTATTAATCATATGACTGCCAAACTAATTATATCTGTTAAAGAAGTAAACGGTATCGCACAAGTCGTTTATTATTGTAAAGAACGTCGGCGTATTTATCGTAAATCGTTCGCTGATACTGTTCGAGAATTTCGTGATGCTTACAGAAAAGCTAATAAAAAATAAGTTGCAACTGGAGAGGGCTACGCAGCTGGGCTACGCCCAGCCGCTCCGCTCCCCGGTGGGGCAGAAGGTTGCACGCCCACTTGTCACGTTACTCACGAAACTATTATTATAACTCTTACTATTAATAATATCGAAACTATGTTATGTGAAATTATATCTGAAACAAAAGGAACTATTATTAATTTACCTATACAAGGTGATATTAATGTTAGTCGTGACGATTATATCGAAATCAATAATGTTCGATATGTAGTTCGTCGAAAAGAATATATTCTTAAAACTGAAACTGACCCTACTGAAAGACAAGTATATATTACTCGAATTGTTATTTATGTCATGTAAATTATACCAAATTTAGAAGATTGTGTTATTCAGTTCGAAGACCCTAATCCAACAATGACTCGTGTCGAAAATATTCCTGCGGGTGTTGGTGCTGATATAGTATTTCCAAGTGTGGAACCGGAACATTTACGAGGTAGATCATTATCTGCTATTAGGCCTATGACAGTTACTGAATATAATAGTATTCATGCAGATAATTATAAAACTGAAAAGAATACTGGAAATATCATTCTTATTATGATTGTTGCAACAATATGTTTAATTAAAGTCATTAGAGCTGCGAAAAAATCAGATTAGCCAAGTATGACTACTGAACAAGAAAAAGATTTTAAGAAAAGAGGTATATATAATGATATTATTCTGATGACAAATCTGACGATGATATATTGTTATATTATGTTCTTTGCTCTTGAAGAAGTTGTTAATATCTTTGGTAAACTTTATCGACATTCAACCAAATATTATTATAATATCGTTCGAGAAGTTCTCGATAGAATTAATTGTGATAATATTAATTGTTTCAAAACAAGGCAACAAGATGCTGGTCAAATGGTTTTGGATGTTGTTAAAGAAATCGAAGATAGACTTGCTTTTGATGATAAACAGTTATATATCCTATTTGTTATTAATCAAAAGGCTTACGATAATATTCATAGATTTGAACCAGAAGTTACAAGTATATTTAAGAAACAAATTGAATATATTTATCGTAAACTAATTGATTATTGTCCTGTAACATTGGATAAAGACAGAATGGCTATTGCAACTATTGTCATTAATCAAGTTATTAATAAAATTAAAGCTCGTGAGGAATCTGATGGTTCACTCACTATTATATATGATGATGCAAAATAAATTTTAAGATTTGTTTGGTCATACCATATATAATTATTATATTTGAATCATAAATAATAAACAAATAAATATAAGAACTATGCCTTACATTATCGCTTGTGTTAACGAAAATAATAAAGTTGGTAAAATGGGAAAAGGTCGTAAAATCAGTCATGTTCAAACTATCGTAGTCGATGGTGATGAACGTAATAAGTGTCGTCCTGTATATCGTGTAACGCTTATTCACAAAAATGATAAGTAGCAAATTAATACAACAAGTTGTAAATACATTATCATAATAAAATATGTAATGAGTAGAAATCCTCGATAGGCAATCCAGTATTAAACTACTATTTTTACAACTTGTTTGCTTGAACTATGGTGTAATGGTAACACATGAGATTTTGGTTCTCAGATTTCAGGTTCGAATCCTGATAGTTCAACTATTATAGATAATCATGGCAGAGATATAAATGCACCCAACAAATGGATTGGTGATGCAGTAAGTTGAAGCTTAACTGTATTTTAGGCTGGTGTAAGTCCAGCTGATTATCTATAATTACGCCGTGTTAGCTTTAATGGTAGAGCAGCTGACTTGTAATCAGCAGGTTGTAGGTTCGAATCCTACACACGGCTCACATTGGGATTGTTGTGTTCCAAATGTTGATGTTTTGAAATGGACATCTCGGAGTACTTCTGTTGTGATAATAGCGGTACTCTTTTTCATGTAAATTCTAATCTAATATATAATATTATGAATTTAATCACTCTACCTTCTGGAACTGTTTTAGCTAATGATTTCGCTCTTCCAATTATTGTTGTTAGTAAAGTTCTTATGGCTAATGATAATAATCCTCATGCTAAATTGTATCCGTATTATTTTACAATTATGTATGTTAATGGAGTTTCAATTCCTATTATAGCTAAAACATTAGCAGATGCTGAACTTGATAGACAAATAGTTGTTAAAGCTATTACTCCTATAAAAGACTCAAACGTAAATTAAATAATAGGTTTAAGGCGAAATGGTGGAAATGGTAGACACGCCGGACTTAAAATCCTGTGACCAGTAATGGTCGTGCGGGTTCAACTCCCGCTTTCGCTACAAGTGTCCAAATGATGGACGCGAGTGTACCAATCCGAGTACACAATCTTGCATACAAAGCTGTCAAAAATCTGCAAGTTAAAAATGTGACAGTACTTATGGATACTCATAAGGCTAACGCTGGCGCCAAGCGGAATATATTATGTGAGTTTCAACACGTTCATTTAGTAATGATGTTGTTAATGCTGACGAGCAACGAACAAGAAACAAGAGTACTCCTCGTTCTTGTCTTTTTAATGATGACGAAACCCGCGCGACAAGTGGGCGTGCAACCTCCTCTCCCACCGGGGAGCGGAGCGCTGGGCGAAGCCCAGCAGCGAAGCCGACTTAAATTACTACTAAATTAACTCTTAATTAAATATAAATTAAAACTATCTAACATTATGGTATGAGTAAGCAACCTATTATACAAGTTCATAGTTGTAGAGCTTGTAAGTATTGTAAAAGTAAAACTTCGTATAAGTCACGAACTGAACGAAAGACTTATTATGAATGTGATAAGACTAAAACTATGATTACAGAAAGTGTATATCAGACAAATGATTGTTTAACTTTTATTAGTCGTAAATAGTTTATGCCTAAACTCAATGCTAATCAGATAGACAAATATCTTAATCCAAAAGATAACGGAGATAAGAGAAGGTCTAAACCTAATAGAAATCTTCGAGAAGATAACAATCAAAATTATAGTAAGAAGAATGATAAACGTAGGCCAACAAGTCGTAACCAGTAAAGGTAGATATGGTCGTGTTATTGATGTTGATAATTCATCCAATGAACTTAAAGTATTAGTTAAGATTGGTACTAAGAATTATTGGATATTAGAAAGTCAATTAACTCCTGCTACACATATAGTTAGGGTTAAAGTTGAATACGAAATAGATTATTGTGGTAAATCTATTACCGATAGTCTTGAAGTAGCCCTAAAACGTGATACTGTTCTTTACAATGATAATGTTAATTATTTAGTTCAACTTTGTAAAGATAAAGTAGAAAGACAATTAGAAATGGAAGTAAAAGTTAAACAAATTAAAATTTCATAAGTGCTATGACATTTGACTTAAAAGTTATTACTATTGAAACTAAACCTCGTGCTGGATATTTTATTCTTGACGAAGGTGAATTTTCTACTGTTAAAAAAGTTGTACCTCAACGTAGTGAAGTCTATCTTGATAATGGTAAAGTATTATCTATTGCTGATGCTTTTAAGAAAGTTGCAAAACTTATCGGTGAAGTTACTACTGAACAAGAGGATAAGGTTATTATAAAAACTTATTCGATTATTCATAGTGATTTCAGTGGAATCATTCGTGGTTTATATGATACGATTCCTTATGGAGATGATGTTCCCGAAGAGGATAGAAAATATAAAACGCTTCGTGATGCACTGTTCGCTGGTGTAAAAGTCAGATATGAAGGTGCATTTGAAACTATTCTTACTCGTACTGTTGTCGATGAAGTTGTTGAGATTTCAAGTCTTTCTGTTGTAGACAGGTATCAACTTTATTCTCGTGATGATAGAGTTGGTGTTGTTACGAAGTTTGACAAAGATTCTCATTGGTTCCAAATTAAACTTAATACCAGTGGTACTGTTGTTAAGTGTAAACGTGAAGATTTTACAAAACTTCATAATGACAATACTATACAGATGCTTCATACTTTATGTTCTCGTTGTGGTCGATAAATGGATTTTAGTAAACTTAAAGGACTTGTTCCTGTAAAGAAAGCTAATATCAATAGAGATTCAACTAATCGAACAAGAAGTAAAACTTCAAATATGACACCTCATGCTATAAAGTGTGAGGTGTTTTTTTATGATAATAAGTTTTATGGAATTGTTGATAATGAACGTTACCCTATTGATATAACAAATGAGGATTATCAGAAAGCTACATTTGCATTTAGCACACCTGATAATGAACATTGGGATTGGTTTACGATTCGTCCTTTTAGTGCTGCTGAAGCTGATATTGAAAACTTGAAAAAGTATTGGCAACTTATTGTTCCTAAAATGAAGATTTGGATTACTCTTGAAAATGGAGTAGGAAAACTTGATATGGAACGTATTAATAATCGAAACGAAAAAGTTTTCAAAAGATTAAGTCCAAAATATTATGCTTCTCGACGCAATTAAAGAGTATTCGGTGGTCATGCCGGAATTACTTCAATATTTGAAGAAACGAGGATATGACCCCGGATACTTTTTTACAAAGTTAGACCTATCGCTACAATTCATAATAATATTCGAGTTTTTATTACAGAACTACGATATTGTTATGATTACAACCCCTAATGTTATGGGTGTTAGAGCTTATGTTAATCGAACTACTGACAAACAAGATGTAATATTTGTTTGTCCTACTCCTGAAACTTATAAAATAAGTAATAATCATTATGAAACCCTTATTAGTAAGGCATTTGAGTATATTCAAAACACTGCATTTTAGCCGATATGGACGCAGATAAATTGAAAGACCTTACAAGTATTAAGGCAAACAAAAATAAGCCGTCAGCGAGGCCAAAACAGGCCGCCACGGGCGATTATTCGCAATTATATCCGGGACAACAGCAGGCTATCGACAAACTATCTGATTGGTATTTTAGTAATGAACTTGAATGTACACTTGAAGGTTATGCTGGTACGGGCAAAGCTTTATTAAATGGTACTCCAGTTCTTACAAACAAAGGTTGGACTTCTATTGAATCTCTTAAAATTGGAGATTTAGTTGCTACTCCGTATGAAGGTTTTCAAAAGGTAAAAGGTGTATATCCTCAAGGTAAAAGACCTTTATATGAAATTACTTTTAGTGATGGACGAACTATTATATGTGATGAGAATCATTTATGGCAAATTCGTACTAAAAGAATGTTGCAAAATTATCATAGAATAAGCGGTTATAATTTAAGATATTCTAAAACTATTTCTACGTTAGAATTGTTTAATGATTCTGATAATTTATATATTGATAAAATAGGATATAAATATGCTATCCCAGTAGCTCCTATTATTGGTAATCATAAATCATTCAATATACCACCTTATGTTTTAGGCATATTGCTTGGTGATGGTTGTCTTACAACTCAATATGTTAATTATAGAAATCAAATTGAAATTTCTTCTGATGAAGAAGATATTATTATAAAAGTTGCTAAATTATTAGATAATGCTGATTATAAATGGCATTCTGATAAAAATTATACTAATATTATATTTAATGGTGATGTTGAAATAGTTAATGATAAATTAAAAGATTATAATTTATTATGTAAATCTATTGATAAATATATTCCTACTGAATATCTTGAAAGTTCTATTGAACAAAGACAAGAACTCCTTAAAGGTTTAATGGATTCTGATGGTTGTGTAGGTCAAAAGAATAGATTTAGTTTTAATACTATATCTAAACAACTTAAAGATGATTTTGTATATCTTTGTAGGAGTTTAGGATATATTGTTACAGTATATGAAGATAAACGTAATACTAATATTTGTTATAACATTCATATTTTAACAAATGATATTATTTTTAGTAGTAAAAAGCATTTGAATAAATATAATTCTTATAAGTCTAAGACTACTAAATATAATGACCATATTTATATTAAATCTATTGTTAAATTAGATTATGAATCTGATACTACATGTATTGCAGTAGAAGGTAATAATAAACTTTTTGTAACAAAAGATTTTATTATAACTCATAATACTTATATTCTTCGATATTTTCTCGATAATATTGTTAATAAGTCTTATACTGTTACAGCTCCTACACACAAAGCTCTTCGAGTTCTTGAATCTCAAGTAGGTAGAAAAGGTATGACTTTGCATAGTTTGCATGGTCTTAAACCTAATATTGATTTACAGAATTTTGATATTGAGAATCCTCAATTTGACCCTCTTAATCCAAGCAAGATACAAAATTATAATCTTGTTGTGATTGATGAATGTTCTATGATTAATAAGGATTTATTCCAACTTAATCGAAATCGTGCTACTACTTATAATGTTAAGATTCTTTATGTTGGTGATTCTCTTCAGCTACCACCTGTAAATGAAGAAATATCTTTAACATTTGCTACTGTTAAGAATAAAGTTGTTCTTACTGATATTGTACGACAAGAAGAAGGTAATCCTCTTCTTGAGTTGTTTAGTCTTTTACGAGATGATATTAAAAATCAAACAAATACTTTTTTGAATTATATAGTTCGAAATAGGTCTAACATACAAGATGGAATTGGTTATGAAATTATTCCACGAGCTATGTTTAATCAAAGACTTATTGATGAATTTAATTCAGATACATTTCATAAGAATATAGACCATTTTAGAATTACTGCTTATACGAATAAAGTTGTTTCTGATTGGAATAGTATTGTTCGTAATAGTATAGTTGGTAAAGATGCTGATATAATTCATATTAACGATTTGGTGTTATCTTATAATACTATTGTTGATGAATTTAAGGAACCAATTATTCTAAATAGTGAAGACTATATTCTTGAAGATATTAGACCTTATATTAGTGATGAAGGTATTAAAACATTTGCTGTTAATCTTAAATCTATGTATGATGGTCATATAACTCAACCGTTTCTTATCGTAGATACAAAAGATGCTTCGTTTCTTAAATATAAGGAAATTCTAACACATCTTTATAATAGAGCTGCTAATCGTGTTCAACATGGTTGGTATGTTTATTATAAATTCAAGAATCGTTTTTTAACAAATCTTAAATTCAGTATTGAAACTATTCAAGGAACTAAGTGGATTAATAAAGACATAGATTATGGTTATTCTATGACTGTTCATAAAACACAAGGTTCTACTTTCGATAATGTAGCAATAGATTTGACAGATATTGTTTTCCAAAATACGAGATTTGGTCGTAGAGAAAATGATATTGATATTCGTAATAAACTTATGTATGTAGCTCTATCTCGTGCTCGCAAAAGTGTTATTATGAAGTATTAAACATAATCTTATTAATCAGACTGTTTCATCTGATATTTTTAATAGTATTAATATTATGTGTAATGCTTGTGAAAGATGTTATTTATCTATTGCTAATCGACGGATACCCGGTGGGGGAGCAGGTTGCACGCCCACTTTGAGGCGTACTGTTATGTTTGTTGGTGATACACCAACTATTACAGATTATAAAACTCAAACTATATTTAATGGTCGTTCAACTAAAATAGTTAGTCAATTCATTAATGATTATAAATTAACTGCTTGGACTATTAAATCAACTCTTATTCAGTGTGTTTGTGCTGAACCAACTGAACATTATGCTGAAACTTGTTATCCAAATTTTATAGCAACTATTAGGAAATATAAACCTACTATTATTGTTGCTGTTGGACAATTTGTTTATCAGTTCCTTAAAGAAGAAAAATATAAAAGTATGGCGTCTGTTGTTAATAAACCAGTTAGGTTTAATGATGCTATATTAATTCCTATATATTCACCAGCCTATATTATGCGTAACAAATGTTATTCAGAATATGTTAAATCTTTTAATTTAATTAGTGACATATTTGCTGAATTATGTAAAGAATATCGTTATTACAGATAAAGTAGTGTTATTATGAATAATGCTTATGAATATGATGTAGAGATATATCCTAATCTATTTGAAGTTACTTTTATACCTAAAACAGCAGACCAAAAACTTATCGACGTTTATAAAGCTGTTGATATAAGATGTCTTGCTATTAAAAATGGTAAAGAAGGTAATCTTGAAGAACTGAAAGAAGCAAAGGCAAAATTGTTATTAGCAATGGGTGCTAAACAATTTGTTATTTGGATTGATTATACTACTGGTAAGTGGAGAAATGATGGGCCACTTATTATGGATTTCTTTATTCAACATAAAATTCTTACTGGTTATAACAGTAATAATTATGATAAAATTATGTTGGATATTTTTATTAATAATTATAAATATCTTGATGTAAAAGGTTTTAATAAGAAAGAAAGTAAACATATTACACAAATTCTATATGACCATAGTTGCGCTTGTGTAGATTTTGGTAAAGGATATAGTCGTTTACTTAATTTCAAGAAATATTATAAACGTCCTTTTACTGATTATGATATTCAAAAAATTCTTTATCTTGATAAGACTTATACCAGTCTTAAACAAGTTGCTATTTGCTTAAAATGGTATCGTATTCAGAATCTACCGATTGCTTATAATTGTAGAATTAGAGAAGAAGATATTTATGATATTTGTGATTATAATGTAAATGATGTTCTTATTACATTAGAACTGGAACGTAGTCAAAAGGCTGAAATTGAACTACGAGAAGATATATCTGAAGAGTTTGGAATTGATGTCCGTAATATGTCAAGAAGTTCTATTGGTAAAGCTATTACTACATCTCTTTATGAGAAGTTTAGCGGTATTGATAGAAAAGATTTTATGGATACTAAGACTGATAGATGGAAAATTAAAGTTTCCAGTATATTAAGTCCTAAACTTAAATTTCAAACTAAAATTCTCAATGATTTACTTCGTACTGTTGCACAATCTACTATTGTTGTAGGTAGTACAAAAGATGAAGATAAATTTAAGCATGAATTTCAATTTGGTGATGCGGTATATACTATGGCTTTGGGTGGTTTACATAGTCAAGATAAACCGGGATTACTAATTGCTTCTGAAATTGGTGCTTCTATTCGAGATTGTGATGTCGCTTCATTTTACCCAAATGGTATTCTTTCTTATGATGTTTATCCTGAACATCTTGAAAGAAATCCTTTTAGAGCAACTGTTGGATATACAAAAGACACTCGTGTTGAAGCAAAACATGCAGCAAGTAAAGAACTAAAAGAATATAAAAAATTACTTAATGAAATAAATACTTTTAAGAATAATCATGTTAATCAATCTATTATAGATGATTTACAGGCAAAAGCTGATGCTCTTATGAAATCAAGTAAACGTTATAAGATTAAAGCTGAAGGTCTTAAAATTGCTATTAATAGAATGTATGGTGCATTTAGAGATATAAATGATTATCTTTATGACCCTAAATGTACTTATAAAGTTACTATAAATCTGCAACTTTGTCTTTTGATGCTTATTGAAGCACTGGAACTCAAAGGTATTAAAGTTATATCTGCTAATACTGATGGTATTGTTTGTATCATTAAACCTGAGCAAGAAGCTGATTATAAAGCTTGTTGTGATTGGTGGCAAGAATATAATAATTTTGAACTTGAATTTACTAATTATGAAAAGTATTTTCGTAATGATGTAAATAATTATATTGCTGTTAAAGAAGGTTTTCAAGATGCTTATGATAAATTGATTGATAAAACGCCAGAAGCAATAGCTGAACTTGAAGATATTTATATTAAACGTAAAGGTCTTTTTATTGAAACTATTTCTTTTAATAAAGGTTATGCTTATCCAGTTGTTCCAAAAGCTCTTAACCTATTTCTTTTATATAATGTTCCTTATGCTGATACAATAGAAAATCATATTCATAGTAGTAAAGAAGCTATTTATGATTATTGTATTAGTCAAAAGACTGATGCTAAATTCAATATTATATATCGTAGTATTGTAAACGGTGAACTTCACGATGAAGAACTTCAAAAATCTAATCGTTTCTATATTGCTGATGTATCTTATTGTAGTGGAACTATTATAAAAATTGATAAAAATAAACCAAGTAAAATCAATCGAATTGTAGCTAAATGTAGTGTTCGTCCTTTTAATGATTATATTGAGGAAGATGATTATCATATAGATTTTAGTTATTATAAAAAAGAATGTGCTAAGATTCTATATGGTAAAAATAAGAAAACTGCTGGTATGGTTGCGGTTCAAGGTGATTTATTTGGTGCTATGTCTAATAATAAACATTTAGAGCCTATTGAAAGTCCTGAAGAAGATGGTTTGTTTGAAGTTGATTTTGAAGATGACAATGTATCGTTTATTAATCCTGCTAATGACATTCCTATTAACAATACTATCTGGGGTATGTATGGTTTTTCAAGTGAAGAAGAATATAAACGTGCAATAGAAAATGGAGATGATTTAACTTTTTAATAAAATACTAATATGAATGGTGACCTTGTATATCATGAAGTTGATGGTCTTGCAATAGCTGATATTAAACCAGTTAATGTTAAAAATCATAGAATTGGTTTGCGTGTAGCTAAGTTTACAAGAGAGGGAAAGTATATAACTACTTATGCTTCTACTAAAGACGCTGCTAATGCTCTAACTATTGAGCTAAAAAAAACAAATTCTAAACATGCTTATTACGCTATTGTTAAGGCTTGTACTCCTAAAGGTAATTCTAAAACTGCTTATGGTTATCAATGGAGATATATTAATCACGATGGTGGTATTGTAAAGCGTGATTGTGATTGATGTGTTATGCACGAATTTGATGAAATTTGTTATGGTAAAACAGTAGAGGAATTACAAAAGGAAATGCTCTTTCAAATGCACTTTGGTAATTGTGAAATGCTAACACAATATATTATGGATTGTATTGAAAGACTTAAACGTGAAAATGCTCCTACTGTTTATTGGAGATATTAGAGTATGGATAAGTCCGAAAGACAAGAAATATCTTGTAATAAATGGCGTGATGCCAAAGGTCGAGGTACTCTAAATCTTATAATGAGATTTGGAAAAACACGAGTAGCAGCTATGATTGTTGGTAAGCTTGTTAAAGCTAATCCTAATCGAACAATTATGGCTATCGCTCCAAATGCTGTAACTACTAAAAATCTTGCTGATAATCTTACTGAATTTTGTCCGAAAGAACAATGGATTGATATAATGAGTAGTAATACTCTTATTAATCATGTAAATAAACTTAAAATAGAACGAAAGCTTCCTATTAAAGTTGATTTACTTATTCTTGATGAAGTTCATAAGTTATTACAAGGTGAAACTCTCATAGCTATTAAGAATATAGAATATAAATTTATTCTATGTCTTACTGGTTCTACATTAAATAAAAATCAATTATCTATTCTTAATGAATTAGGTGCTCCAGTAATTGATAAAATTACTGAGATTGAAGCTGTATCGCAAGGTTGGATTTCAAATAGTACAGAATATAATTTAGCTATTGAACTTGATGAACATGACAAAATTAGATATGCTAAATATTCTGATATGATTTCTGAAACTCTTGAAACATTTGGTGGATTACATAAAGTGATTAATCAAGAGTTTCGTAATAAAGTTTTCGACAGTGATTTTGCATTAGTTCTTGCATCTTTTACTGGTTATAATTATAAAGATAGAAATGGCAATAGTACTTTTATTAAACCTACTGTTATTCGTAATATGTTAGCTTCATTAATGGGTTGGACTCGTGATATGCCACTCGATAATGATTATAATAAACGAATTAATAATCTTTGGAATCCCGATAATATTTACGAACGTGCTAAAAAGTTCAAAGACTTTGTTAGACAACGTAATGATATTTTAATTCATAACAGACCTAAAATTAATGCTGTTATTGAAATTCTTAAAACTAATAGCGTTCCTACTATATGTTTTAATGAATCAATAGCTATGGTTACTGATTTAGCTGATTATTTCAGTAAAGACGGTATTCCTTTTCATAGTGCTATTGAAAGTAGGTATGTAATTAATCCTGAAACTGGTGTTCCATATACTTATAAGAATGGTGAACCTAAACGATTAGGTAAAACTTCTCTTAAAAAGTTAGCTATTGAAGGGATTAAGAATGGTACTTATAAATATTTATTTACTGCACAAAGTCTTAACGAGGGTTTAACGATAGAAAATATCGAACAAGTCATAACGACTGGTGGTAGTTGTAATTCTAATACTCACGGACAACGTGTCGCACGAGGTAAGACTTATAATTACATGAATCCTAATAAGAATTGTGTTATTATTAATCTTTACATTGATGATTTCAAAATTGGTGATAAAGATGTTAGGTCAAGGGACAAACAGAAGTTAATCCAGCGTCAGCAAGATTCCGAGAATGTTCCGATATGGGTTAATGATATTAGTGAAATTTTCGGTTAATTTCTTGCTATTTTCTTTGGTGGTACAATTATAATTACTATATTTGCGTATGGATAAACCACAAATGAAACCAGTCGAAAAGACTGATGAAGATGTGAGTGGTGCTCTTGTTAATACAAGAAGTAAAAATGGAAGTGTTGCTTTAGCTGTTAATCAAATTAATTCATTTGAACAAGCTGAAGCATTAGCAGATTGGATTGCTCAAAGTCCTGTTTTTAATAAAGGATTTAAGGAGCAAGTTCAGAAAGAAGATGGAACGAGTGAACTTGTAGTTAATAAGAGTGCGATTGTTACATGTTTGCTGTTAGGTAATGAACTCGGTTTTACTCCTATGGTAAGTGTTACATTTGGTAAGACACTTGATAGGGAAGCAGCAATCAAAGTTGAACGTGGGCGGTCTATGGGACTTAATCCTATGGCTGCTATGCAAAACATTTACGTTTTTAGTACTTCTCAAGCAGAGATAGTATATACTGGTATTCATGTTGTTAATAAAGCCCTTACGGATGCCGGTATTAAACGTAAGATTCTTGAAGATGGAACTAAACCTTTTTACATATATAGATATTGTAAAAAGGAACTTGCAAATGAACTTGTTGATTATAACAAAGAAACGAAAGATGATTTTGTTGTAATTAATGATGGTCATACTGCTGATTATATTGATAAACAAGTACAAGAAGGTAAAATTCCAATTATTAGGTATGCTACTCGTCGAGCTCTTGTAGAACTTACTCGTGGTGATGAGAGTATTGCAATACCTTATACTTTACAACAAGCTATTGATGCAGGTTTGTACGTTGGTACTAAATCTGACGGTACTGAAAGTAAAGGTAAAGCTAATTGGAACGCCCATCCGGAAACTCATCTTATTAAAATGTCTATCATGCTTGGTGGTAGAATTATTGCAAGTGATAAGTTAAATGGAATTTACGTTGATAGTGAATTACATCAAGCTGTATCTATTGCAAATCGTCAAGCTGAAGATACTGAATTTGAAGAAGTTCCTGTTACAGAATAAAGTAATGCAAATCTATCATTAATCTATCATTCATAAAATATTCATAAATTAAAACAAATTACAATTATGAAAAAGTCTGTTTTTTCTGCTGCTAAACTTGCTGGTCTGACTGCTGTAAACCGTGGTACGAAGTCGTCGAATGATATTCGTCCGGCAATTACTACTGCTCGTGGTATGAATAAGTTTACGATGAATGCTTCGGCTTCTGCACTTATTGGTTGTGGTCATGGCGACCGTGTTGTTATGTTTGCTATGCCTAATGCTGATTCGATTAATGAGCGTTTCTTTATTGCTCTTTCGGCAGGTAGCGAGGGTTGCAAACTTGCAAGTGCTGGTAACACGAAAGGTACTGGTCGTCCTCAGTCGTTTAATTACGCTGGTGTTTGGTCGCAGATGCTTATGCAGGATAAGGATGCTGCTCCCGTAGGTGAGCGTGTTCTTGCTGATAAGGGTCTTATGGAAGAGGTTGAAACTCAGAAAGGCCGTGACGGTAAGATGTGTACTGCCGTTCTTGCTACCAAGCGAGTTGAGTATGGTGTTGAGGAAGTTAAGGACGAGAATGGTGACTTTATTCCTGTTGAGGTTGGTGATACTATCTATGAGAAAGTCTATGTGCTTGTAGACCCGAAAGAGGTAACGCTGGAGGACGAGAAGCAGGAAGAGGAAACTGTAGCTCCTGCCGAGCCGGAAGCCGAGTTGTAATTGTTAATACCTAAAAGTATTTAACAAATCTATCATTTGCTATCATTATAAAAAGAGGAGTTATTGAATAAGTAGCTCCTCTTTTTAGTCTAATAACTTAAAGTACTTTAATTATTATTATGGCAGACACAAGTAAATCGAAAGTTAGTTCGACAACATTAATGTTTGAAGAAGAGGTTGTTGAACGGAGATTAGCTTTTAAGCCCGACCCTGAACTTGGTAATCTTTGTATGGGTATGATTAACGATGTTCGTATTGATATTCGTGAAGTACCTCTACTGGATGATAAAGGTGTCGAAAGTACATGGGAGTATGCTGGTTGTAAATTCCCCGTACTGGTTATCGAATTTAAGCAGTGTAAAACTGACGCAAATCCGAAAGACCGTTATTATACATTTACTGCTAAGCCTGTTACTACTCTTAATAAGAAAGGCGAACCTGTTGAAGAAAAGACTGTTATTAACATTATTCAGCAGGTATATGGACAACTTCGTCATATCGCAAATCAGTTTAAGGGTCTTAAAGGTTATCCGGTTAATGCTGGTAAATGTCCGGGACTCGATTATGCTGCTCCTGCAAAGGTTCGTTGTGAACAGTATCTTGCTTTCTTTGAATATTTCAAACATCTCCTCGTTGGTGATGATGAGAAAAATCCTATTTATAAGAATGTGAAACTGTTTATGAAACTTGTTGCAGATTATAACACGCATAAGTTCTTAGCTTTTCCTTCGTTTGTTAATCGTGGATTTGTTGAACGTGTTATTCCCGGTCAAAGTCCGTCGATTGAATTTGAAGCTGGTGAAACAATTCATCTTGCAAAAGATGATGCTCCGAAGAATCGTGAAGCTGCCGCAGGTGCTCCTGCTCCCGCTCCCGGTGCTACTGTTGTTTCGTCAGATATTCAGAACATTCTTGATAGATACTCGAAGTAGTATTTATCATATTACTAAAACAGGAACTTGTAAAGGAGGTAATGGAGGTAAAACTCTATTATCTCCTTCTTTTTTGGGTAATGCTAAAATTAGACTTGTTGTTATACCGTATTTTTGGCCGATTTCTTTTGATTTGGCGGACTGTATTTAACAGACGTATATCTGTATAGGTCAGGTAAATACACGCGGCCAGAAGCGTCACGAGTGGGCGTCCAACCCACTCCCCCACCGGGTAGCGGAGCGCTGGGCGAAGCCCAGCAGCGAAGCCCAGCAAGTTACACTACTGATTACATGAGAGATTTCATACTTAATACACTTGACCAAGTTACAATATTTAGTAAATATTTTGGTATTCCCGAAGATGTAATCCGATTTAACATTAGTAGTCCTAATGATAGAATACGAAATCCTTTAAGAAATGATAAACATCCTTCATTATCTTTCAAGTATTATGGTGATAAACTGATATGTAGAGATTTTGGTGATGGTAGATTTAGAGGTGATATATTTGAAGTTGTAGGTTATATTATTAATAAGAATTGTAAAACAAGTGAAGGATTTGTGTATATATGTAATGACATAATTCTTCGTTGTTCTGATAAGATTGTTACTAATATTGAATTTAATCGAACTGAGCAAGAACATATTAAGAATCAAAATCTTGAAATTACTTTTGATGTTCGTAAACCAAATAAGTTAGATTATATTTATTGGGAACAATATGGTATTAAGAAAAGTAATCTAAATACAAAAGTATTTATTGTTGATAGATATAGACTTAATGAATGGCAAACACCTTATCGTTATAGTGGTACTGACCCTTGTTATGTTTATAATGTTAATCCAAATAAGTATAAACTTTATTTTCCAAAAAGACTTAAAAGTCAAACTAAGTTTATTACTAATAATCGTTGTCCTATTGAGTGTTTACATCAACTTAAACCAACGAATTATATTACTCTCATAAAAGGTTATAAAGATAAAATACTTTTTGAACAAATTTGTGATGAAAAAGGTATTAATGATATTTTGTTTATACCTGCTGCTTCTGAAACTATCGTATTACCTACTGACATCTACAAGTTATTGGTGTCGTACTCTTTAAGCGGAAAATTATTTACTATTTTCGATACTGATGTTGCTGGAATTAATGCAGCTCATCTACTGCAAGGTAGATATAATACTATTCCAATTTATTTTACGAATAATTATAAATCTAAAGACCCATCTGATATGGTTAAAGATTATGGTTATCGTAAAGTATTCCAACATTTTGATAATGTTCTAAAAAAGATTTATTATGGAGATTAAAATCAAAAACTATCTTATCAATACTCTTGATAATGGTAATAAGATTTATCTTTGTCCTATGGATGAAGAAGGTTATACGAGATTAATGAATGATTTTTCTCGTTTATCTGACCAATCAAGTATTAACCGATTTGTGGATAAATATGGTTTCAAACATACACAAATCATTCTTGATGGTGATACTTATATTAGTGCTAATGATAAAGAAACATTAGAAGCTATCAATCCTATTCTTTCGCGTATTCTCCCACATCCTAAAACTATTAAAAATCCTCTTAATAATAAAATTGAAAGGTCGTATAAATGTTTTTGTGCTAAACCACTCAATCTTACAGATATGACTGAACATAAGACTCCTCTTGAAAGTTGGAATTGTCTTATGATTCGTATTGGAGAACCACAATACGCTATTGTTGTTGAAGAAAAAGTTAAAAAATAAGATATGATTCCTAATGAAGTTCTATATAAACGAGATTTAACTGGCGGTTTAGTTCGTTGGTGGGGTCGAGTTGAAAAAGTTACTAATTCTGACGGTACAGTATCTCTACGATTAGCTTATTATTATGGTAAAGTAAATGGTGCTGAAACATCATCTTATTCTCCTGTAATTAAAGCTAAAAGTAAGAAAACTGATAGAGAACAAGCTGAATTTGAACTTAATAGTGTTTACGAAAGACATAAAAAACAAGGATATAAAAATCTTTCTGATTTAGATATTAGTCCTTTGGATTATCTTACTAATGCAGATGATTTATTTGCAGAAATAGATAAGAGATTGCCTAAATATAACACTGATGCAAATAATTGTGTTAAACCTATGAAAGCACAAAAGTTTGCTATTGGTAAATTCGAATATCCTTGTATTGCTCAACCTAAAATCAATGGTGTTCGAGCAGTTGTTATGCTTGAAGAATTTACACCTACTGATTTATTCAGTCTTGAAGGTTTTGTTCGTGATGATAAACATTATCATACTGTAATTAAAACTAAAGAAGGTCTTACTTATCGTATTTGGCATATTGAGCAACTATTTAATGATTTTTATGATAGTTTTCCTGAATATGCTAATATGGTATTTGATGGTGAGATTTATATTCGTGGTGAGAAAGTAACAAGCATTGGTGGAGCTGCTCGTAATCCTCGAAATCCTATCCATGAAAAACTTCAATTTGTTAATTTTGATTTAAGTATTCCCGATTTAACTAATAAAGACCGTGATAAATTACGGTTTAGTGTTTGGGAAGAATATCGTAGTAAGAAAAGTAGTGTATCTCATAATGTAATGGCTGGTAGAATTTGGGAAAATTTAACTCCTGAAGGTCATAATATGTGGGATAAATTCAATCTTATTATTCTTAATAGTGATACTATTTATGATGATAATCAAGCGTTAGCTTATATGCAAAAATGTATTGATTGTGGCTTTGAAGGAGCTATAATTAGAGATTTGCATACTGAATATAAATTTGGTTCTCGTCCTGCTACAATGATGAAACTTAAAAAGTTCGACGATGCTGAATTTGAATGTATTGGTGTTGAACACACTGGAAATCCTGATGATAGAGTAGGATTTAATGTTAGATTAGTTCTCAAGAACGATATTAATGATTTAGTATTTAGTTGTACTTTAACTGGTACTGTTAATGAACGATTAAATATTCTTAATAATCCACCTATCGGAAAGTCTGTAACTGTTAAGTTCTATGAAAGAACTAAAAATGGTTTACCTTTCCATGCAAATGTTGTTGGAATTAGAGATTATGAAAAGTGATGAAAAGTGTTGGAACTATTAATGAAATACTTGATTTATTCTATAATAGAGTAGATGATATAAGTATTCATACAAAACATACCGTTGCTAATGGTAAATATGGTTATGAATTAAAAGATGGTATTCTTTATTGTAGAGGTAAACAAATTGGCGTTTGTAATAAATTCGTACCGTTTGTTATAAAATTAAACAATATTGAAGACTATCTTTATAGACCACTTGTCAAACTTAAAAATCAAAAGATTCGAGGTAAAATTAATGTAGATATTTATAATATTTGTAGGGAAAATACTAATATTATATATAATGATATTCATTCTATCCTTTCGGCTCTTTGGTATGGTGTAAATCAAAATCTTACCGTTACAAGACATATTCTTGAAAAAGATGTTACTAATCAAAAATTTGCTGAGGTTCGAACTCATCAAATAAAATATAATAATGCTCGTAAAGGTTGGCGTTCTGCATTAAAAGACATTTTAAGTATTTGTAAAGAATATGGTCTTGATGCAAATACAATTATTAATAGAACACAATCTTTTAATTTTACTTATGCTGAATATAGAGGTTTTGTAAAAAATTATACAAGACTATCTTCTATATTTAATCTTAAAGATAATATTCGTATTACTTTAAGTCCTAAAGAAAATCTTATTATTAGTGGTAAAATTCTTTATTGGCAAACTATTCGTGCTAAAAAAGTTATATTACCTTATTGTAGAAATTATACTGAATTTAAGAAACTTTGGAATAATAGAATTACTCGAAAGCAACTTAAATCTATTATTAAAATTAAATTCAATGAATATCTTGATAATCAGAAAGCTATTGAAGAAGCAAAAGCTAAGAAATATCGAGAAGAACTTGAAGTTCTAATTCAAGAATTTAGAGATTATAAAATTAGTAATATTCCTTATCAATGGCGACAGTATGGTACTTATGCCGTAATGCGTTATGAATCAACTAATGGCATTGTTAGATTATGGAATGATGCAGTTATTAAATTAAAAGATTTCACTGATTTTGCTCATTTCTTTGCTGCTTGTGTGCAAAATAATATTCAATTAAATCGTAAAACTTGTTATAATTATAAAATTCAATTTGGTGGATATTATGTTTGGGAAGTTCAAGCTAACGATTTATGGAATGCTATGTGGGGTGGTCAGTGTATTACTATTATGAATATTATAATTATCTGTAATAGAATAGGAATTAGTCTTGAAGAATATAAAGTAACTCGTAAACAATTATTGTCGCAATTCGAGAAGCGACAGGAGGTGTAACTTGTGTGGCTCCGCCTGCTGGGCTTCGCCCAGCGGCTCCGCTCCCCGGTGGGAGAGGAGGTTGCACGCCCACTTGTCGCGTCTGAACTAATACAATTAAAGCTATGAATGTTGTAGAACCTACAATCGAATTTTGTGATTATTCTGGTCTTGGAAAGATTGAATTAATCGGTAAAGTTTGTACTAAACAAGAAGATAGTATCAAACCTGATTCAGCTGAAACTTTTTGTAGAAATAGACTTATTGATGGTCATACTGCTATATTTGAACATGAATATGTTTATTTTAATGTTACTTCAATTCCAAATCGTATTGTTCGAGAATTTGTTAAATTAAGTCCTTATATTCGTTGGTCTTATCTTGGTAATTATATTGGTTTTTCATATCGAGTATTTCTTGATATTATGAGTAATAGTCGTAAAATGAAAGCTATTTATAATGATATTTATCATCCAAGCGAAGTTAATGATTTGTTTTATAATATGCTTCTTTTGAGTAAGGAGTTTTCTCATTTACTGTTTGATGATAAAGATATTACTGCTAAACTTGAATATGGTATTGATGTAAGTCTTCGAATTGCTTCTGATGCTGAAATACGTGAACGTGCGCCGGAGATTTATAATGTTACTTATAAAATTACAACCGATAGAGGTGTTACGCATGAAGCCGTTCGTCATCGTGAGATGAGTTTTATGCAAGAAAGTACTCGTTGGTGTAATTATGCTAAAGGTAGACTTGGTTATAAATATGGTAAAAATATTAGTGTAATTGAACCACCGTTTAAGAATGAAGATTCATTAGAAAAATTTTATGATGTTGTTGCTGGTAATGAAGCTATATATCAAGAATTAACTAATGATGGTGAACCTGCTCAGTTGGCTCGTTCAGTTCTTCCTACTGCTACTAAATCAGATATTTATGTATCTGGTACTCTCGATATGTGGATTGGTGAACATCTTGAAACTGTTTATCCTAAACTTACTATCGTTGAGAATAAAGGTTTCCTTCCTCTTCGTAATCATAAAGCTGCACATCCTCAAATGATTGAAATTGCTAAAATGATTGCAGAAGATATTGCTGTTAGATTCCCTAATGAAACAGGTCGTATTATTAATTATTTTGAATAAACTATTATGGCTAATAATAATTATATATCTCGTTCAAAATTTCAAGAAGTATTTGCTAAAGCTCTTAATAAATGTAATGTTCCGCAAGATGAACAAACTAAATTCTTTGAAGAAGGTAGTACTCTTCAGTTAAGAAATCTTGGTATTTGTATTGCTATTACAAATATTATAGATAATATTATAAAAGAGGAACTTCCTGATTATGATGGTTGTGTTTCTGGTGAAACATTTAATACTATTTATGAGTATAACAAAAAGTATATGTATGAACGAGAGCAGGAGCGAAAGCGAGAAGAAAACGCTTAAAGAACTTCTTATTGAAATTAATAATCGTCACGGTATGACAGATGGTAATTCATATGTTGCTCGTGAAATGGTTAGAATTTATAATAAGTTATTCAAACGTAGTATTATTTTAGCAGTTAAGAAAGAAGCTGCTTTAAGAGTGTTACATGGTCAAGAAGGTAGACAAAATATATTTGCTAACTTTCCTGAAGAAATAATTAATTAAGATTATATGACTGGTAAATTAATTTTAATCAGTGGTAGAAAAGGTACAGGTAAAACTTATGTTACTGAATACCTTGAAGGTATGCTCGCTGGTAAAGTTGAGATATATCCTATGGCTACAATGCTTAAACGTATTGTAGCTGCTGTTACAAATTGTAGTGTATCTCAATTAGATTCTCATTATTTTAAGTTATCTAAATCTCCGTATATTGTTAATCGTTACGGTATTGATGAACAACTGACATATCGTAAGTGTTTACTTCATTTTGGTAAACTATTAAGATTTGATAATGACAGAGTGTTTATTGATGATGTTATAAATAGAATCAGAATTACTCTTTGTGATTATTTTATTATTCCTGATATTCGAGAACAATTTGAATTGAATTGTATTAAAGATTTTGCTCGTCAGAATGAAATTGAATTAACTACAATTCGTGTTCTCCGTAATACTAAAATGGATGATACATCCGGTGATAAAACTGAGTGTGATTTAGAGAATTATACTGGTTGGGATTTTCATCTTGATAATACTGCTGATGGATATGATAGTATTCATAAACAATTAACTTATATCTGTAAAGAGAAAGGTTATAATGTTAAAAAAGGTTATGTTGAACAAAAATTATTTTGACAATTTATGAGTAATTTATTTGGTATTGCGCAAAAATATGATTATCTTGTTTCGCAGATAGAAGAGAATGACGGCGAGATAACGGAAGAAATTGCAGAAGAATTAGCTATTGCTGAAAGTGAACTTGAAGATAAACTTCGTGCTTATCGACAAATAATTGATGCTCAAAAAGCTAATATTGCTTATAATAAAGATGAAATTAAAAGACTTCGTGATAGGAATACAAGTTTTGATAAAATAGCTGGTAGACTTAAATCTTCAGTTGTTGATGCTTTACATATATTTGGTCAAGTTGGTAAATCTGGTAATTATAGTCTTAAATTTCCTGATTTTACTGTTTATACAAAAGAGTCGGAAAGTGTTTCAATTAATGAAAATGCCTTAGACCCTATTATTACTTCATTGCTTCATATAACAGAAGCACCTCTTCTGCCGGAAGATAATATTTTCGTTGAGAAACATAAAGAAGAATTAGATAAGATTGCTTCTATTAGTATTACAGTTGATGTTCCTATTAGCTTAGCAAAAGAGGTAGGTAGATATATTCATGATAAATTAGGTGATGATTATATTTATACTGTTAAATTTGATAAGAAAGCTATTAAGGAGCTTGATAATTGGGCTAAGGCATCCAATGAATCTGACGAAGATATTGCTCGTGCTGAACGAATAGCTCATGTCATGGATAAAATTGATATGGAGATTGTTACGTCTGAAACTGCTATATATAAGTAGTCTATCATTAAACAAATTAAAATTAATTAAGCTATGAGTAAAAAGTATTTGATTACAAAAGTAATCGCTGGTGAGAAACAATGTTTTCTTAAAAATGTAACCAAAGATGATGGAGAGTGGATTAATGACCATAATGAAGCTCTTACATTTTTGAATCTTAAAGATGCTGAAAATGAGAAAGAACTTCTGTTTAGCAAACTTGGCGCTGAACATAAAGATATTGCTCATATTCGTATTATTGAATTGTAATATAATCTAACTAATTTAATTATGGCTGCGAATATTGAATTTAATTCTAATAGAAATACTTATTCATTCTATTCGTTGAAAGATGTTCCTTGGCATGGTCTTGGAACTGTCGTTGAAGAAGCTAAAACTCCTGATGAAATCATTCATATTGCTAATATGGATTATGAAGTAGCTTTAGCTCCGATGTTTGCAAGTTTTATTCCTGCTGAAGCTAAACATATAGTGAAAGAAGATAATCATTATGCTTGTCATATGTCCAATGGTGATGTTGTCATTATTCCGGAAAAGGGTGCTCGCGTAAGTGATGTATATGCTACATATCGTAAAGATAATTATAAAATTCTTGGTACTGTTGGTAGTAGGTATGAACCTGTTCAAAATACAGAAGCTATGGATTTTATATATCAAGTTTGTAAAAGTCAAATGGTAATTAATCCAAAAGATGTTATCATTCAGACTGCTGGCGTTTTAGGTATCGGTGAACGAATCTTTGTTACTGCTAAACTTCCTACTTATGAGATTGCAAAAGATGAAATGGAAAAATATATCCTTTTCACTACAAGTCATGATGGAAGTGGTAGTATTCAGGCTTGTTTCACTGATATTCGTGTTGTATGTAACAATACGTTAAATGCTGCTTTGAATCATTGTAAGAATATGGTTCGATTTAAGCATACTAAAAATGTTAAAGCTAATTTAGCAATAGGTGCTCAAATGATGCGTGACACTCTTAAATATTCTGAACAAGCTAAGCTGATTCTTGAAGCTGCTGAGAATATTAAGATTAATGATGATGTGATGATTGATTATATCACGGATTTAATTTGTGACGCTAATCAGAAAGAATTTATTGCTAAATGCGGTGGTATCGGTAAGATTCCTTATGAGAATGATATTATTTCTACTCGTAAGAAGAATCAGTTACATGCTATGATTAATTATATTGAACGTGGCCCTGGACAAGATAGTCATCGCGGTACAATGCTTTGGCTTTATAACGGTGTTACTTCATATATTAATAACGGAATTGAATATAAAGATAATCTCAATAAATTCGATTCTATTACGCAGGGTAATTCTTTCAAACTCGGTCAGACAGCCTTTAATAAATTAGTTCAACGTTTAAGTGCCTAAATGATTACAGAAGTAGTTATATATTCTGATGGTACTGTAAATAGCTTCGATTCTGATAATTGTCAAATTCCAAGTGCTTCTGGTAGTTGGGAAATTATTCCTTTGCTTGCAAGTTGGGCTTTAGCTCAATATCCAAGTCAATTACCTGAGGAATGTAGAATGACTAATGCCAAATGTTTTATTGGTGTTAGGAAGAAAGGTGGTGACGATAGGATGCCAATTCCTATACGTCATCTCCTTAAAATGGCAAAATATATTGGAGAAGAAGGGTATAATATTCGTACCGCAGATGTAAGTGAAATCCCACAATCTGAAGAATAAGATAGCATGAAAGAAAGTCTTATAGGATTGTATGTCGATAACACGGAAGTTCCAGAGTACAAAAGTGCTGGAGCTTCCGGTTTCGATTTACGAGCCATGTTTAATCCTAATATACCTTTTCTCAATCCTGAGAATGTTGGTAAAATAGGTCTTGGAGATAAGTATATTACATCATATTTATATGATACTCAATATACTGGTCTTGAATGGGTTATTGATTTTAATACGTTTCATAAATCTATTCGTCATGCAATAAGTCAACCAGTTGAAGGAAATACTCTTCTGGAATATATGGTTATAAATAATATTGACGCAGTTAATATCATTCTCCCATATAAAACTGTTAAATTTGAAACTAATATTTATACTGAAATACCTGAAGAAGATGAAATGCAAATTCGTCCTCGTAGTGGTATTTCGAGTACTACTTTATTAGATATTAAATTTGGTACTGTAGACAATGACTGGCGTGGTAACAGTGGAATTATAGTACAAAATCCTACACCTTTTAGTTATATTATTATTCCTAATAGTAGACTTGCACAAGGTGTAATTGTTGAAAAGAAACGTGCAGTATTTGATATTAAATCTTCTAAAGATGAATTAAGTAAGACTGAACGTGGAGAAAATGGTTTTGGAAAAAGTGGATTAATGTAAATTATGAATAACGAAGAAGTTAAACTCCAAAGTGGTCAAGGTTATTACATTGGAGTAAAAATGATTAAAGCTCGTAAAGCTTGGATGGTTAATGGTAATGATATTATTTATGACCTTAATCATAAAATTAATGATAATGATTTTGTAGATGAAGGTTATGAAGTAGAATATTCTGATGATTATAAATCTTTTTCACCCAAAGATGTTTTCGAGAAAGCATATTATCAGATTTTAGACCCTACTAAAATTAGTGAAGGTGATGTTCTTGGATTTATGAAACAAGGGTATTCTCTTAGACTTGGTGAAAAGACTACCGTTGTTCTTGATACTACTATTACTGGATTTGATACCATTGGTACGTCAGCTTGTGTAAATCCTAATAATTACGACCATGCTATTGGCGAAGGTATTGCTCGTCGTGATATTAAGGATAAGATTTGGGGACATTTAGGTTTTGTTCTTCAATGGGCTATTAATGGTCTTAAAAGGTAGTTTATGATTAAGCGACTAAATGTAAAGAAAAATGTTAGATTATTAAGTGTACAATGGGATGGTGCTAATATCTCAGAATGTATTAGTTTTTGTAGATATTGTCATTTTTCCGATGGTTGGATGTTTATTATGTTTAGAGAGAATATAATTCGACTTAATAAAGGAGATTGGATTATTGCTTTAACTGATAAAGAATTTACTGTTATTAATAATGAAACATATCAATATCTTTTTGATAAACCGAAAGATGTTGAAAACGGTGGCGAATAAACGCGACAAGTGGGCGTGCAACCTCCTGCCCCACCGGGTCAGCGAAGCCCGAAGGGCTGAGCTATCTATGTTGCAACTTTAATTGCTACTATAATTGTTGTTACTATTAATAGTGATATTACTAACATAATAAGTGATACAGACAGACCGTCAGAGTGCCTATTTTCAGGCGTTCTGACGGTCTTTTTTTTGTCAGTTAGACAAATGTATCATCGACAAAAGATAATGCCCGTAGCAGGCTGGAAAGCACCGCCACGGGCAAATATCCGACGTTTACTCTATTAGACTATTCGTCCTCGTAGTTATCACTATCTTTCGGACTAATCATTTCTCTAACACCACTAAATGTAATACCAAAAGGATTATACATATTGTAATAAGACATAGTAGCACCAAGATTATTAAACTTATTAATTTGACGAAGAACAGGAACAGCTTGACGTAATGCAACTGCACGTTTATCTTGTCCCTTATAAATACCTCTATCATAAATAAGTTCATCATCATCAACCCAAAGACCTTGAATAGTAAGATTAACAAGTTTATATGCAGATTGTAAAGTTTTCTGACCAGCAAACAAACTATTTGCAGTTTGTTCTATTGTAGCCATCCAACCAAATACTGGCATAGGTTCAATCATTTGTTGATAATAAGTTGTTGCAGCATACATAGCGTGCTGATACAAAATATTATCTTCGTCATCATCATCTTTCTTAAATGCACCAAGTGTCATAGCAGCAAGAGCACTGAAAGCTAAAGCACCCATTAAACGAGCAAATTTCATAGTTGCTATCTGTTCATTTAAGGGGAGAGTATTATAATAGAATCCTACATTAAGTAACCAACTCGATACACCTTTGAAGAAGTTACCAATACCTTTCATATAGTCGATAACAGTATTGTTATCATTAAGACTATCTTTGAAGGCTTGACTACCACTTCTAAACATATCAAACATAGGATTAAATACAGGAACTTCATAAGAACCTAATTGTTCATTATAAAATATACGACCGAAACGACGACCGAAATAACGAACAAAGTTAGGACGAACCCATTTCTTAAATTGCATTAACAAATCACCAAAAGCAGCATCTTGTAAACTATTTCTGTCTACACGATTGTAAATACCATGTAATGATTGGTTAATAGCTTTAACTCGACTACGGAACTCCGAAAGAGTTTCTTCTGTAAGACCACTTTCAGGATTAAAACTCAAACGACCATCTTCAAGTTTAAGTTCCGAACGAAGAGTATTATATTTATCAAAAGCTTCACGTTGAGCTTTTTTATCAGTCTTTCGAGAATCAACAATTTTCTTACGTTGTTCAGCAGAAAATAAATTATAATGTGATTTAAGATATTGAGAAGCATAATCGTGATTCCATAAATACTCTTTTGAAGTACGTTTTTCCTCACGAGCTATTTCAGCATCTAAATCTTCTTTGAAAATAAGATATTTATCATATTGTTCATTAGTAAGAACATCTTGCAATAACTTTTCAAGATTATCATTATAAAAATCATTGAAAGCCATAATCTTACCACCAACCACTCGATGAGATTGTGTAGCAGCAAGTAACATACCAAACTGCATAATGAACTCACCCATGTTATTAGGAGCATAACCAACAGTATCAACCATTCGCATAGCTTTAATCCAATAGGAAGTTCCAGTATCAGAAGATGTTATATCACGAGTATCTTGATAAATATCATCAAAGTCTTTAATGATTGCTACAAGTACATCATCAGTTCTTGTCGAATTAATATCGCGTAAGAAATGAGGAATAGTCTTGATAACATCACGCAGACCTGATTTCATAATATCTTTGCTTTCAACAAAGTTATTAGCAGTAGATTCAACTATCATATCAGTAACACCTTTAAGAATATTAGTGATACCAGCAGTATAGTTGAGATACATAAAAGTCATAGAAGTATAACGTAATAATGCACCAGCCGAAACATCAAGAGCACTATTATATTTACTAAAATTAAAAATACGACGTTCCATGTTATTTAACTGTTCATTCGCATTTTTAATAATATCACGAGGTGCTACACCAGAAGTTCCACGTTCGTTCATTAAATATTTCGTAAGCTGATAATCAGTTTCAAAATTATTAATTGCACGAAGATTATAAAGTTCTTGTGTAAAACCTTTCATTACATCAACAATATCATAAGACATCACCTTAGCTTTATACTTTTTATTTTCAAGCATTACAGCATCGTTATAATGTCTAATCTCACGAAGAGTTGAAGGTTTAACTGTAACAGGAAGTTTGTTATTTTTATCAAACCATTCATTAAATAATTCTACGATTCGAGCTTCGTATTCAGTATAGCTTTCAGACTTATACTTTTTACGAATATTGAATACAGGAATATGTTTAGGAACTTGTAAAGTTTGAGCTTTTGTAACAAATCGTTTAGTACCATCAATGTCAGTATAATACCTATCTTTATGAATCATAGGAATACTAACAAATTGTTTAGCAGATTGACCTAATGTAGCTTGAGGAATAAAAGGCATTACCTCATCCCATCTACCATAATAGTTAATCCAGTTACCGTCATATTCACGAATAGTTCGTTGAATAAGATTACGAATAGTATTGAGTAATTTTTGTTCTTTATCACTTAAAGCTGCATATTCATCTGATACTGGGGTATTACCAAAATCAAGTTTATAAAGAACGTTTTCACGCTTACCACTAATATCAGTAATAAGACTAAGTTCAATAAGATCATGAGTTTGTAAATAAACAAGTTTCTCACGATTACTTAATTCAGTAAGTTCAGCAAGATGTTTAGCTGCTTCATTATCACTTAATGGAACAATGTTCCAAGTATGATTTTCATTATATTTCTTTATAATATCATCAATGATTTCAAGAGTCTTTTCAACAGTAGTTCTTGTAACAAATCCACTGTCAGTATAAAGATTCTTATAAATAGCATCACGAATATCTTTTCGTAAAGTACCAGTCGAATCTCCGAGACCTTCAGTTTTATAACTACCGATTAAATCTCCATATTCATTAATGAATTTATGCATTAACTTTTCACGAGCACGAGCATTTTTAGAAAGTCCCGGTTGGAACTCTTCAAGTGCACTTTCAAGTTCATCATTAATGCGTTGAGCTGCTTTCTTAGCTTTATAATTAGCTTCATCCCATGCTTTACCAGTAATATCAATCAGAGTAATACCAGTTGTAAAAGCAGAATCAAGCCAAAGTTGTGTCTTATTAATATCTTTATCAAGTTCAAATAACAAATGTTGAATTTCTAACCATTCATCTTCTGTTATTTCAACACTATTAACATCAAATCCTTCAAGACTACCATTGTGTGAAGCAAGATATTCTTTAATCTTACTAAATGCAGTAGTGTATTTAGGATTACGACTCTTATCAATTACAGCCCAAGTTACTACATCTTTAACAGACTGAATAACATTAGACCGTATTCCAGCAACTTTTGTTGCAAGAGATTTAAGTCGAGCTATATTATTATTTAATTCACCAAATTCCTTAGTAAATAATTCTTTACCTTCTTCACTTTCAGCATCATAAACTGTATCTTGAATTTTGATTTCTTCAAGTGTAAGATATGAACTAAAATGAGAAGCAAGTTTTAACATCATTATAAGTCTATCTTTGTAATCAAGAGCTGCACCATAATTTGAACGAATTTCTTCGTAATTTAAATCCTTAGTAATAGCCCATAATTGCTTGATAGCATCATAAACAGAACTACTTAAATTAGCCAAACGACTATAAGTAGCTTTCATTGCAGCAATATCTCGTTCTTCAAGAGCACTTTGAATACCACCTTCAAAACTTTCATCATCGAAGGACTTTAAGATATTCATAAATTCCTCACGATTTCCAACATTGTTATTATTCAAAAATTTCTGGATTCTATCCATAATTTTCAAAGTTTCAATAGCAATATTAGAATCGACAACAAGAGAATTTCGTAAACCATCTCTTGTAGGAACATCAGCATGAACAACACGAGAATATAATTTTTCATTATCACCATAAATATTAATATTCCTACGAGGAACATCAATATATGTTTCGGCAACTATTCGACCAACACCATCATTTAAGACAGTACTAACCGAAGTCATAATAGGATTAATTCTGTAAAGATTACTAATAAATGTTTTTGTCCAATCATCTAAATAATTGAAATCTCTATTAGCATCAATCAGAACATCACCGTTAATATAAAGATTGCCATTCTTTAACATAGGAGCTACACGAAGAGCTTCTTCGTAAGCAGACTTATTATAATCTACTTGAATTGCAGATTTATGATAACCTTTATAGAAAGAATGAGTTGCTTGTGTAGTAATAAAAATAGATGAAGCAGAAGATTCTAATTCATTATAAATAACATCACTTGCAGAAGAATGTGTATGTTCAATATTAATGAATGTAGGAGTAGTAACTTCAACTGAATTTAATACTTCAAAATCTGTATCAGATACAGAAGCAACATCAGTATCAATTACATCTTCTGTTTCAACATCAACAGTGCTATCAATAGCATCTTCTGTTTCAATCATATTAGCATCATTGAAATCTGAATTTTCATCCATTTGGACTGATTCATTATCATCAATAGCTAACATGAATTTATGAATAGTATCAGAATCTATAATAACCGATAATCTATCAGTTACAATAGTTTCACCATCTTTTTGAACTTGTGCCATCATACCTTCTTGATAAGTAGGTATAATACTAATGTCACCAGTCATTAAAGATGCTTCATTGCGAAGTAAAGGATTAACAGGTAAGAATACATAAATCTGTTTTAACGGACTATTTGTATTCGTAGGAATTGCATATCGTTTATATATACGATTCTTACTACGAGTAATCCTTTCAGTTACATATTCTGCATTAGCATATTCAGAATTAACTAATCGAGCTTCAGTTTCAATATAGAAATTCTGAGTATTACCGTTTTCATCAATATAAGAACCAGTACCAACATTTTCGCCGTTAGCATTTTGAATATAACCAATAGTAGCTTTATTCTTATTTGCTTCCCAACGATAACGTTTTTGTATATCACTTAATAATACTGGATTCATATCTGATTTCATACGAGATATTAAACTCATAACAGGTGTAATATCTACATTTCCATCAAATACAGCTTTTTCAGCATTTCTTAAATTCTCTGCGTAATTACCAAGATTAACAGAAGGGTCAGGATAATGAACTTCACGGCATAAAGCATCGTATTCTGCATTAAGTCGATTAGTACTTATAAGTTCAATCGGAATATATTTTGAAACATTATAAGCATAATTAAAACCTTCTGTAACATAAGTATAAACTAATAACTGACGTATCGTATGAGCAATATAAGGAATCTTACTATCCCACATACGAAGTATACTATCAGTCATATTAGACCAAGAATTGACATCATTATCATCACGTTGGATTCTAATAACATCATAAGGTACAGAACGATTATTCTTACGAATTGTTAAATACTTAAATATGTTATCACCTCTAAACTCAGGTGATTTCTCAATATAATCTCTTAATGTACTATCTTTTTGAATAAATTGAATTTGTTGAGCAAGTGAAAGTTTAGTGTATTGAGTAAAACTTTCAGGTGTATAACCGTCTTTAACAGTATTCAAAAGAGTCTTGAAGATAAGTTTTTGTTCTTTAAGTTGTTCCTCTGTATGAATACCTAATGTAGTAAGAACTTCCGGAGTATTATCAGGTGTTAAAATAGGAAGAACTTTAACAAGTCCATTATCTAATCCACCGTTAATACTTACGAGATAGTTCATAATACTATCAGTAACATATTTATAAGTAGATTCATCAATCGAATTTTTACGTTGAAGTATCTGACCTAAAATCGTATTAGCAATGTGATGATTTCGAGTAATGAAAACATCACCGAAACCATTAGCCATTAACCAATGTGCATATTGATAACGAGCTTGAATTACTCCGTAAGCACTTTGATTTTCAGTATCATTAAATTTGTTGCCATCAAGATAACCTTCAAATGAACCAACAAATATACTTTCAATAATATCTTTACCATTATCAAGAATTACCTTATTAGGAGTTTCATATCCAACAGCTAAATCTTCAATAAGTTCACGACGTGTCATAATATCATTTCGTTTCGGAAGTTCCGAACGAAACAGTTTCATATCAGAATAAGTAATCGCAGCAAGAGGATTACCTTTAACATCTTTTGGTTTATAATGCCGTCTAAAAGCATCAGAACTTTCGCGAGTAAAAGCAGCTTTAATCGCATCTATTGCTTTAGGATTACCAGCATTTTCTTCGATATATTCATCAATAAATCGAAGTGTTTGATTATACTTATCATTTACAAGTTCTTTTAAAGCTTTTACTGGATAATAATATTCAGCAAGTTTACGTTCTTTTTGGTCAGCCTTAAAGAAACTATCAACCCTACTTTCACTTTTAAGCATAAAGTTAAGGTCAATCAAATTAGTAGCAATTTCATTATATTCAACAAAATTACCAAGAACGCTAATCTGACGTAATAACCAATCTGCTGTACGATTATTACGATTTTTAATATTATCTAATAATTCTTCAGTAGTTTGATAACCATATTTACCACTGATTTCATTAATACTTATATTCGGTAATTTATCTTTTAATTCATTAAGCTGTCCGACAGTAAGAGTTTTAGTTTTACTTTTACCACTTGCAACAGTCATTATAACATCATGAGATTCAACCGGAGTAATTTCTTTCTTAACAATTAAATCAGCATAAATCTTAGCAAGTTCTACACTATAATCAGAACGAATTGCTTCGACAGCATCAAGAATTGTAAAATTACCACGACTTAATGATTGAACTTCCATTCGATTAACTGCTTCAACAATAGCAGGTTGATGAATAAAAGCATCTTCATTAGTGAATCTATTAGGTTTATCATTGTAAAGTTCAATAGTAACACCAGATGATATAGCACGAGCTACACTTAAAGTATGAACATTAAGATTAAATCCAAGTCCAGCTTTAAGAACATCAAGAATACCAGAAGTAAATTGATTCATTTGAAGTTCAACTCGTTCACCACTAATATCTAAATGTTCATTAAGTGCATCATTATTAATCCAAACATCATTAACCCAAAGAGCATTTTCTTTCGGTAATAATTGGATATTTTCAGCACCATATCGTTTAGCTAAAAACTCTTTATATTTACTTGTTAATCGAGGTACACCTTTATCACTTACAGTGTACATTTCACTTCTATCAGCAAAACCTTTAGGTATCGGTAAAGAATTAAGACTAATTTTACGACGAATACCTTTAAGTAATCTACCATGTAAAGTAGAAATTGTTGCGATTAAAGTATCGAAATTAACAGAATGACCTTTAAGAACTGTTGAACCCATACTCATGTTATTAAGAGTAATCTTATCCATGAGATTATTAGGATTCAAAGTTTTAAGAGTATAATTCCAAAGAGCATTATCACGGTCAGATACAGCTTGAATTTCAGCCATACCATTGGGTTTATTTACTTCTTCAGCATGATTTGGATTAGAAAGAACAGCTATAATAATATCAATCAAATGATTATCACGAGCTTCCCTACTATTCAATTCATAAATACTCTCGTTTTGAATAAAGTCTTTTGTAAAATTATTAAATGCTTTATCAATATTACTCTGAATAGCACTTAAATGAGGAACAATAGTTTTATCAGTATCCTCAACAAGATATTGGAATTTTGATTTGATAGTATCAAAATTACTAATTGTATCAGGGGAAATATCAATAGTAGCTAATTGACTATTAATATTCTTAACAAACTTAATTAAATCATTGATTGCTTTATGAGCACGAATTAATAAATCCGAAGTATAAGCACGTTGAGTTTGAGTGTAATTACCAAAATCTTCAGTAACACCATCTCGCTTATTAGCAAGATACTCTCGAACTAAACTATTTACATCACCGTAATTCTTTGCAAATCCATACTGTAAATTATGCAGAATAGATTTAAGAATCTTAGTATATTCCGGATTACTTTTAACATCTTGTAAATCCTCTTTAATTAATTCAATGATGTTATTAAGAGGAGATTGATTTGTATTAGTAAGTACTAAATTAGGATTATAATATCGGCTAATCCACTTAATAATAGCATTAAAATTATGACTTGTTAAATTAGTAAATTTTTGCGGAGTAGTGGCTAATTCGATATACTTTTGCTTAAATACCGACCGTGTGAATTTACCCCCTACTTGGGCCTGCGAGGCATCAAATTTCGACTTAAATTCGACAGGTATATATTTGTCTTGCTCAAAAATTACATTGCGATAGTAGGCGTAAATCGAATCAATATCGAAGTCCCAGCCAGTACGAGTAACAAGACTTTGTGGAAATATAGCTTGTGTAGCATTATTATTAAGAAAACCAACAACTTCAAATATAACCATTGATTGTTTACCCTCAGTAGGAATACGAATACCTATCATCCGACGAGCTTCAACATCAAGTTTGTCAATATCAACAGTTATAATATCCTTAGTTGTACCATCTTCATTAGTAATAGTTTTAACAGTACCAATATTTTTATAGAAATCCATTTTCCATGGATTAACTATAACTTCTGCATAATGATAATTTCCATCTTCACGGTATTCAGCTTGTAATTCAAGACTTCTACCAGTTCGTTTACATTCTTCAATAAAACTTGAAGCGTATGTAATAGAACCATTAGCAACAAGTTCATCAATCGTTTTATTATAAAGTTCTTTATCAGAATAGAACTCTTTATGTTTGATTAACTCATTACTTGCAGTAAATATATCAGCTCGAATAGGAGCATGAAATCCGGGAAGATATTTATTAATAACTTGTTTACTTAACATAGAAGCAAGTATCTTCTCTAATTTACCTTTAATAACAGGATAAGATAAAGGCATAATAGGAAGACCATCTTCTTTAATTTCAAGAGCTTTTCGAATAGTTATAGCATCAACATCATCCGATATAATTTCTTGAAAACGATTAACAAGTTTATTTATATCAATTTGAATAGCACCACGAGCATCAGTTCGAATTTCACCATTCTCATCAATACCACCAATATCGTAAAGTAATTGCATAGCATCTTCACGAATATTAGTAGCTAATGTTTTTTGAAATTCATCAAACAGCTCTTTACCAGTAACATCTTTACCGTCTAATTTATAGATAGCATTATTCCAATCAAGACCTTCCATAATCTGCTTAACCAACTGACCACCTAAAATAGTAGTTTCATCAAGCAAATCAGCTTTAATATCTTGTTGAATAACAAAATCACTATCTCGCATATAAAGAATAGACTTATCATCTACTCGATTTAATGCCTCAATATCAAGGCCGCCTTGGTCATTATGAATTTTAACTGGTGTAATACCAGATACTTTAACAGCAGAAATAGGACTAACTTGGTCAATATTATTTTGAATCATCCAATCATATAATTGACCAATAGCACTACCTCGTGTCATACTTTCAAAAAGAACAACAGTTGAGTCTTTTATTTGAACACTATCTACTTCATCAGCAAATATATCAACTTCATTACCAGTTACAGCCGGAGCATGATAAAAATCACCACGGCGACGACGAGTTGTACCAAACAATTTAACTTGTTCTACAACCTTAGCGTAAGATGTAGGATTAAATGTTTTAGTCGGGTCTTGTAAATCAGTAATATATTGATACAAAGGTTCACTTGGATTCCAACGACCAGTGGCTTTCAAAAGTTTGATAAGACCTACATCAGTCATAATAGACTGAGAGTCATTAATTGTAGCAGTAGCACGATAAGCATCCAAAATAGCTTCATTTTGAATACCCATTTTATCAAGAATATTGCTATTGAAATTCATATCTTCCATAACAACAACCTTACGAGGAGTATTATTATGAATTGAATCAATGGAATTAAGACCATTCTTAATAACTTGTGCTACACGTTTATTGAGGTCTACTGTATCTTTATATTCTTCAATATCACCATTAAATATAGCGTTCATACTATGATTATAGATAGTATGATTAAGTAATACTTTAAGTAAACTTAATCGAACACCATCATTATCCATAATATCATAAGTAGCAAGAACGTGTTGACGAGCGCTATTTAACAAACTTTCTTTCTTTAATGTAGGGATAGTATCAAGAGTATATTCTTTACCATCAGCTTTGCGACGTTTAATCCAATCATTAGCTTTCTGATTATATACTTCTTGAACTAAATCTGCTAAATAACTATCGAAAGTAGTAACGACACTTGTATCAGTTTTGATATTAGTATCGTAAATACTTTTAGCAATATTTTCAAAACTATCAACACCAGTTGTAGCATTCCAACGAATGTAAGCAGTTACGAAATCACGAATATTACCAGTATTAGCAACAAGATTTTCATCGTAAGGTTCATTACGAACTTGTGCAATCATATTACGATAAACTTCTGCAACATCTACATTATTTATCTTTGCAATATGAGCAGGTAATGTGATATTCTTACCATTCTCAATATAAGTAATATTCAAGAACTGAAACGCCTTACCAGTCGGAATACCTTTTGCATCATAAATAGCTTTACCATTCCAATATTTTCGATTATGACGAGTTTTCATTTGAGCAAGATTCTCGTCACTATTATCTCTTAATTGGAATATAATTTGTCCAAAAGTATTAAACTTAAAGACATCACTATTTACAATCTTTTCGATAGAATGAAAAACATTTGATTCTTCATTTATAGGATTATCTGTTATACGAACAAATTTATTTCGTGCAACAAGATTATCTAAATATTCAGTTACATAAGAATATATACGAGGAGCATGAGTAGCTAACCTACTACTAATACCATTCATCGGCAGATAAATATTTAATCCACGAGAAATAGCATCATTAATAAAAGGAACTACTCGACTTTCAAAATCTTTTACATAGGCATCATAATCTGCATCAGTAAAATAATCTGTTGTCGTAGGTTTATTCGGAGTAATATTCTCACCCTTGAAACCATCAATTTCGATAGTATTTTTAAGACCTCGAATAGATTCTTGTCCAGATGTTGCTGGAGCACCTATTGCACGACTTTTAGTATTACCTGAGAAAATAAATACCGATTTAGGATGTGCTGCAACAGCCGCAGGTGTATAATTAGAACCAAAAGTCTTAACATGAATTGAAGTACGAGGCTTAGAAGAATCTTTAATAAATAAATCATCAACTTCAAGTCGTTTAGTAGTCATCATATAACTACGAGGACTATCAGATGTTAAGAATACATATTGACCAAGCATATTAAGAATAACTTCGGTATATGTATAAAGAGCACCTTGTACTTCACGATATTTCAGACCTTTGTTTCCAATCTTAACACCATTAAATGCAGATAATGCAAATTGATAACGACGTTCAACATCAGAAATAAATGTAGGATTTACTTCGTATTCACCAATACTATTTTTAGTGAATATGCCAAGACCAGTTTTTTCATCATAAATAAGAATATTATCTTCTGCACCCGGAGCAGTTAAAGTCGGGTCATTAAGATAATCCTTAAATATATACTTGATATATTCAGTATTTACACCAGTACGAGTAACAAATCCACGAAGGAACTTTGTAAGCATACTATCATACTGAGGTGAATAATTAAGTTTACCTTGAACATCAAGATAACTCATATTCGTAAAACTGTTAAAATCATAAGTAGCAATTTGTGCTAATGAATATAAATATCCATTAATATTATGTGCAGGAATTTCTTTGCCACGATATGTATTAACACGATGTTTAGTATCGTTAACTACATTTTCAAGGAGAGAGTTAACTCTTGAATATACTTCATTAACATTATCGTTTGCATTATAATATTGAGTAAGAGCATCACGAGTAATTGCTAATCCTAAATAATTAATTACAGACATCTGTTTATCTAACAGAGCTGCTTTATCAATCTTACTACGTTTTGAAATAGGTTCAAAAATACGTTTAGATTTAGGATTAGTATAAAGTACATCATTCAGATTATTATACAATCCAAATTCAATATTTGTACTTAAAACACTTTCAAATCTATCAATATAAGTTTTAACACCAAATGATTCTCGATTATTCTGATAAATAGTAGCATTATTACCACCTTCCAATGCCATAATATTTACAGGAATAACAGCAAGTTTAATTCCAGAAATATAAGCATTTACAAAAGAATTATCATAATCAGAAGCAGCAGAACCATCATCTTCAAATACTCGTTGGAATATTTCAAGAATAGGAGTAAACTCATCATTTATAGCTGCAAGTTGTTGCAATCTATTATATACATCTTGAGGTTGAATATCGTAAAGATGTGCCTCAATAAGTTTATTCCATAAAACATTAATATCAATAGGAGCAGGAATATACGCTTTGTTAGCAGTTCTATTTTTGAAATTACTCGAACCTACAAGAATAGCTATTTGAGCTTTAACATGAGATGCTAACGTATTCTTTCTATCAATACGTTCTTTTTGTAAATCATCCCACATTGCTTCAATATCTTCAATAGCATCACGTTGTCCTTCTTCTGTACTTTCATCATCGACAATCTTATTATTTTGATAAGCACGCTTGCGATTAATACCATAGTTCTTATCAATATAATCAAGAAAATAATTAAAGATTTGACTATTACCTTTATTCAAATCTGTAAGTACGTTTGCTACAAAAATATCGTTAAATCTTGTAGGAATAAAATTAGGTCGAGCTTTATACTCTTCAAGTTCTTTATTAAACTCAGCAAGAATTAAAGCCTTAAATCCACTACGAGAAACATCTCGATAATTAGCTCCAAAACGAGCTTGCCTTTGTTCCGCAGTAAGACCTTTTAACTTAAAATAAGCAGCAGTTAAAACACGAGCCATATAGGCATAATCCATCTCATCAAATGTAGCAGTATTTACAATAGACGGATTAAAAGCGTGTTTAATATCAAGACCTAATGCGTTACCAAGAGATTCAAAATCTTTACGAATATCTTCACTATAAGTTTCATCTGTTGAAAGAGCAGCTAATACAGATTCTAATTTAAGTTCACCACTTGTATAAACGGGATAACCCGTAGCTCCATAAGGAGTACGGGCATCCGCTTCTGCATATAAAAACGCTGTAAGAATACGACGTTTAAAAGCATTCTCTAATGATACATCAGCATTATCTTCAGCATAACCTCGAATATTATTATAATCTTTAATAGTAGGTAAAACACCTTTTTCCATTAAAGATGTAATAATATCTTCAATAGGCTTAGTCTTAAAAGACTTCATTTGATGATAAAGACCAGATTTCTCAAGTCTTCCATCAGCAGTTAAACGATAAGGTTCAGGACTACATTGTGCATTCATAAACTAACAAATTTTGTTATTATTGTCATCAATATATTTATCAATAAATTCGATTACATATTCACCGTTTGAAGATACAACATTTTTCTGATTATTCAAAACATTTTCAGAACTATTTGAAAAAACCTGACCAGTGGGCGTCAAACCCACTCCCCCACCGGGTATTACTATGTTCGGGCCAATATCAGAAACATCAATACTATTAAGTGTTTCAGAATTATTGTCATCAAACGTAATTTCGCTGTCATCATCAAGAAAATCTAATTCAGCTTGAGCTACTCTTTGATTTTCTGTCAGAGGTACATCAGGTGTTTTAATAGGTTCCGTAACTGATAAATTATCATGTGTTGCATCATTTGTAACATTAGTTTGATTAGTTGTAACTGAGGTTGGCTCCGCTGCTGGGCTTCGCCCAGCGCTCCGCTCCCCGGTGGGAGAGGAGGTTGCACGCCCACTGGTCGGACTTTTTGCGCGTCGGCTGTTCACACTATCTAAACTATTAATTACTATATTTCGTACATTATTAAGTAAACTATTATCTGTAATTGTATCTATACCAATAACAGAAAGAATTGCATCAATAATTTTATCCCAAAGACTTTTACGTTTTTTAATCTTTGGAGCTTCTTCTATAATAATCCTATTTGCCAAATTAGCAAACTGTTTATTTGTAAAAGCATAAGTAACTATTTCAGCAGGAGTTTCACTTAATATTTTAAGATATGTACGAAGATAACCAAGTTCAAGTTCAGTTAAATCGCTCTTATATTTAGCATTAAATTCTTTAGAATCAACTTTAAATGCTGTGTCATTAATATCGCTAATTAATGTAGCAAGTTTATCGTATAATTCTTTAGAATTAGTTTGTTGTTCAAAATACTTATGAAGAGATTCATGAGTAATATTAACACCTAAATCAGTAGCAGTAAAATCACGTTTAGTAAGTTTATTACTATTGATAACGATAGTTTCAGTACCTTTATCATATTGAGCAATTATGAAATCTTGTTTACTCGATAGTTTCTTAATACTGAAATTAGTTTTACCATCAGTATAAATTCTATCATATAATTCAGCGATTCTGTTAGCAACATCTTCAGATACAAAATCAGGTATAACACCTAATACTCTAAGACCTGCTACTTTATCATCTGTAATATTAACAAGTTTTTGATACCAGTTTGTTTCAGTATCACTTGTCATTGAACTTAATGTTGTAATTGCTTTAACAGCAAATTCTTTCGTCATATCTTCTGATTCTCGAATAGGATTATCAGAACTTTCAGATTTAAGTTCAAAGAACATTGCAGGTTGAATAGAATCAATAGTATAATTGGTAACAACATTACCATTGGTATCTCTAATTCCAATAACACTTGTTGTTAAAGCGCCGGTGTCAAGAATAAAATCTTGCATCGAATCAAATGTTGAAGAAACAGATTTATCAACGATACCTTGTTGTTTAGCCCAATCAAGTATTTTAGATTTATATTGACCTTTAACTGCTGCGTAACCATCATCTGTTTTAACACCATAAGTATAATGGTCGCCTTGCAATGCAGTAGTAACACTACGTTGCATATTACCATACAGTTTACGGAATAGATTATGATTAAGTAAATCAGTTAAATCTTTACCAGTAATACCTCTTGCTTGCAAATCAATTACAGCGTAAGTTCCTTTGTTAGATTTACTCTTTTCAATAATACCATTTAATTGAGCAAGTTCTCGTGCTGTAAAAGGACTCTTAGCAATACGAACTTTTGAAGTAGTTCTATTAACTGGAATTACTCTACGACTTAATCGAAGTTTAACAGGAGTAAATTTATCACCAGATTTAGTATATTCAATACTAATTCTATTGATATAACTTATTCCATTTCCAAGTATATTCTTTTTACGAACAACTGTTTGGAAATCTAAATGTTTAATATAACGAGTTTTTCCAGTAGCAGGGTCTGTATTTTCATAAAGAGAACTAATGTTAAACCATTCAGCTCCCGGAACTCCACGATTATAACCTGTAATGATAGCTTCTGATAAAGGAGCTAATCGACTACGAATATTAGCATTATGAGCTTTAGTTCGAGTCTTATTAGTATCATCTACAAGAGTATACAGACCAGATTTAGCATCAGTCGGAAGAGATGTAAACGTAGCATCTGAAATAATATCACTCATAATTTGAGTAACAAATTCCATAGCAGCTACATTAAATGGTGTATCTGCAACATCACTTGCTAAATTACCACGATGCAATGGAACATAACTTTTTCCATTTTCACCAGCATTAGCTTGAATTTCAGCATACATTTGGAAATGCCTATCTGATGAAGTAATTTTATCTTCAATAATAGGATTATTAAATGCAGTATCAGTAGTAAGTGATGAAACTAACATTAAACCATCAGCATCAGGCTGACGTTGAATAATATTAACAGCAGGTTTACCATTAACTGTAACAGTACGTTGCATCTCTTCATTTACATTAGCTCGATAACCACTTGAATCGGCAAATGTAATAGGAGATTTATTAATACCTTTTAATACTAAAATTGCAGAACCTTTTTCTTTAATTTCAGTAATAAGTTTTTGACTTTGAATGAAGTCATTTCCAAGTTTAGTATTTAGATTCTGATAAGCGTTCTTGATTCTAAGTCCATAACGAACATAATCATTAAGATTTTTAAGTCTTACGTTATAGAACATAGGACTAATAAGATAATAAACCTTATTTAAATCAAGAGCTTCAATATCAAATGCTTCCGGACTAACACCTTCGACTTCAGTATTATATTGGATAGCTCCAATGAAAGCATTGATTATTTCAGAATGTTCAGTTTTTGATGTATTACCATATTTATCTAATTCTTTAATAATTGATTTTAGTTTTGAAACAACTGAATCAGATGTTTGTTGTTCACGAGTTAAGGCTTCAGTATATACTTTATAAAACTCTTTTGTTAAGTTAAATATTGTATCACTTCCACCAGCTTTTCTGATAATAGTATCTATAAATTTAGATGTTCCATAAGAATTACCAAAAGCAGAATCATATTGATTAACTCCATTTTCATCAATTCTACCTAATTGGATTCCATGATAAGTTTCACTATCACCTAAACTAATTCGTTCAATTAATAGTTTCTTACCATTTACATCTAAATTAACATCGACATTACCATCTTTATAAGTAACTTCAAATTCCTGACCTTCGTGTAAAGTTCTTAAAGCATCAAATAATTCAGTAGCCTTGAATTTAACACCATTAACTGCAATGTTGTTTTTAATAACACGAGTTTTAGGATTATAATATTCAGGACTTGTGATAATCTTATAAACTTCAGGTGTAAGACGACGTAAACCTTTGAAACCATTAGTTTCAAATTCACGTTGAATATGAGTTTTGAAGAAATCACTTAAAAACTTACCACGAAGATTTAAGTTACTATCAAGATAAGCACCGTCTGTTGTTTGAATAGGATTAGCAATGCGTTTATTAATAATATCAAACAAACGTTTAAGAGCATTAAGTTGTTCTTGTGGAACACCATTCTTACTCATTTGTTGATATATTGTATTAACATTTACATCATTTTTGAAATATTTAAGTGCATACCAAATAGGTTCATAATATTTAATAACATCATTACGACCATCTGTTTGCTGATATATAGAATCAAGAATATCTTCGTAAGTATAAACGTGATTATCAGTAAATATCTGACGACCATCGAGTTTTACAATAGTATTTTCAATAGCATCAAGAGCATTACGCATTGAATCACTAATATAATAACGATAGTCATTAGTATTAAACTCATCTCTTGATTCAGTATCATCTATAAAGTCAGAAACACTGTTAGCAAGTACATCAAGACTATTAAGAATAGATACATCATCGTTTAATTCAGTACCACTTTCAAAATTATAATATCTCGAAAGAATAGAATAAGCCATTCGAGCATTTCTTAATAAATCAAGAACATTACTTTGACGAACAGCTGTAATAACATCTACTCCAGTAAGATTCAAAGCATCAACATCAGATACCAGATAAGGTTGAATTGATTGAGCTAATGTATGAAGTCTTGTACGAGTAGGAAGATTAGGGATAGCACCATAATCTAAAAACTCTTTTGCTAAATTATTTACGGCAGTAGCAAATTCCATAATTTTAGAAGTTTGACTACCAAAGCCATCATCATTTACAAGAGCATCATGTAACGGACTATCTTCATCTTGTCTAATAGCACGAATTTTACTAATAAACCTATTCATCACACTGTTGATATATGCGATATTAGTTTTGTAAAATTCAGTTGTACTTTTAGCTACTTCATTAATAATACTATTTTTGAATAGTGTTATCTTATGATAGAAATCTGAATATCTAACAGTATCAAAATTACTATTAAGATTTTCAAATTTAATTTGAGTAAGACCTTCGATTTGTGCTCGAATTACATTATGGTCTACATTAATATTCTTAAGAGTTAATTTACCATCCGTGATAGTATAATTATTATTAAGAACATTAGCAACGTTAGCAATATAATCAGCAATAGCTTCACGCATCTTAGCGTTTTCTTCTTCATGATAACCAACTATATCACCACCATAAAGATTCCAAATCCAATCTTTGAAAAGATTAGATTTAAGATTGTTTGCAATACGAATATTACTATCTGATAATAACTGTTTTACACGATTAGCTTTTTCTAAATTCTCATTACTAATTTCAGTAGGTTGATATTCATTTATCCAACCAATAAAATTACCAATAATAGTAGTTCGTAACGTATTAAGTTCAGTATTATCAATAGGAGATAATAATGCTTTATAAGTATCACTATTAGAATTAGATAATTCTTTATGTAGATTTATAATAGTATCTAAATAATGATTTTCAAATTCATCTGCCGAAAGTTTATCTTGAATACTATAAAGTGTTTTATAAATAGCATCAAATTTAGTTTGAACTTCACTTCGAATTTCAGTAATATCCATACCTGCAAGTTCTTTTGCAGAATATGTATCTTCTTTACCAGTCGAATCATCTTTTATAGTAACCATTACAGCACTAAAATCGGTTTCGTCGTCGGTTACGACCTCGATTCTTTGCACGGTTTTGGGCGATTCTGCGACATTAAATTTTGAGCCTACCGAATATACCTTATTTTTAATATCGACGGTATTTGGGGCCTCACTGTCATCGAGAGAGTACGAAATCCCGTTACTGTCTGTCAGTACCTCGGTAGTAACATTTTCGGGTTCTTGACTTGCTTCTTGATTAGTAGTTTCAACAGTTTCTTCTACTTTATCTTGAGCTTTTTCAATCTCTTCTTGTTTATCATAAACCTCTTTAAGTAACTTACTTCGTTCAGCCATAATCTCATCTCGATTATTAACATTTTCTTCGAGAGTCATTACAGCCATACTCAGTTGAGTTCGAGCCTCTTCAAGAGATTTATATGTTTGATTATTGTTATTACGAGTTTCACGCAAACGTTTTGCAGCTTCATTATATTCAGCTATATTGTTATTTTCACGTTCACTCTGTTCTACAATATCACTATTAATTCTATTAAGTCTTGCATCGTAATCAGCTAAATCATTTTCAAATAATTCAATCTTTCTACGAGTATCAGCAATCTCTCCATTATGAATAGCAAGTTCTTGTTCATATTGGAGTTTACCAACTTCTAATTCTGCAATAGCCTGACGAGCATTTGCAATTTGTTGTTGTAGACTTAAAATAGATTTCTTACTATTTTTAATTTCAAGAAGATAAGGTTTACGAGCTTTACGATTAGGTTGTTTTGTACTAATAGCACCTTGATTAGCAATATAAGTATTTAACTCATCAATTTGAGATTGTAAACCATTAATTGTATCTTCAATAGTTTTAATCTTATTTACTAATCGAGTACGTTTACCTTTAAGTGTACTAATCGCTTTATTACGAGTTTTATCTTCAAGCTGAGTTTTATAATCTTCAATGACTTTTTGCAGTTCTTCACGTTCTTGTTCAAGAACAGTTTTTTCTACATTTAAGTTGTGAAGTTTACTATCAATAGCTTTAAGAGCTTCATCTCGTTGTTTACGAAGATTAGACGCTTCAATATCGAAAGTTTGAATATCAGTATCAACAATAGCTAATTGACGACGATAATAGTCAAGTAAATAATCATCAGTTGATGCCTGAACTTTAAGAACATTGTCGAAAGGATTACCCCAACTTAAACCCATATTACGAGCATGAATATCTCGCATAATAGTAAATTCTCTACGAAGAGCATCTACGACAGGTCGTTTATTAGCACCGTAAACTTCTTCAAGTTGAGCATCTGATAATTTACTTAATTCATCAAAATATTCAACAGCATAATTGAATCCATTAGCAGAACCAATTCTACCCATAATACCAACAAGTAAACTTGAAGCAGGGTCAGTAATAGTTCTATTAACTTTCGGAGTACCATCATTATTCATAACTTGATTACCAGCTTCATCTAAAACTGGTGTTTCAGTTACTTTAATATTCATATCACCGTCAAAATCAGCAATAGCTGCGGCGGTATCTTGAATACCATTTATAATGTTAGTAGCTCGTTTATTTTCAGCTTCTTGTTGAGCTTTACCATTAAGTATCCGTGTAACACCACTACGTCCAGCAGACATTACACCACCACCGATAGCACCCCAAATAAAACTATCCCATGAAGAAGCTTGTTCAACAAGTCTTCCCATACGAGCTAACGGAGTTAAATCAGCAGTTTCATCTTCAATCCCAAGTTCTTTTTTTGCAGCAATGACACCTTCATTAAGTGCCATATTAACTCGCATTTCTTCAAGACCTTCGGATAAAGCAATAGAAAAGAAATCTTTTGTTTTACGAAGTCCAATACTCGGAATAAGTTTACGATTAAGTTTAGATGCTTCACTATCTAAAACAAAAGTTTTACCTTGTTGTGCAAGACCTTTTATATTACTTCTTAAACCTTTTTCAATAGAAATACTATTAACTGGAGCTTCTCTAATACCACGAAGCATACTATTAAGTTCAATAGCATTAAATAATACTCCATAAGCCCAAGCATCATTATAACTTTCAGAAGCATAAACTGATGCAAACTTACGAGCATCATCTTCACTGAAACCTAAATCGAGAGCATATTGATATTGTTCATCATAACCACGAACAATTTCTTCCATACTATCGAGATGTGCTTCGTATAAAGTACCAATTATCTGTTGAGTATAAGGATTTTGTAATGCACGACCTGCTTTATTCAATGCAGAACCTAAACGACCAACACCGTTAATCATTGTTCCTAATTTACCAACAGCTTGTAAAGCTCGCATTTGTCCAATAACAGGAAGCATAGATGCAGCAGCAGAACCTACGGTAGGAAACATACTTGCCCACCAAGTAGCATCACCCATACCACCAGCAAAACCGCCTTTTTGCGCTTGTTCTGTTTGATAAATAGGCATTGCTTTACGACCCCAATTTTCAATATCTTTACCTATTCTCTGCCATTCAGAACCAAGACCTTCGTTGATAGCTTTGTCCCATTTATATTTGGCATTATCATCCCATATTTGACTAATAGCACGATATGTAGTAGGAAAGAAATTAAGAATACTACCGATACCAGTAATAGTACCACCAAGAATAGTAGTTCCTAATTGACCAATAGCATTTTTAGTTAAATACCAACCGCTTTGATTTTGTGCTCTATTTTCATTAAGAACACTTAAATCAAGATTAGGATTAACTTGACCTCGACCTAATATGTTTTCGTATTCAGAAATATTGAATTTTCTAATAGCTGATAATTTTGCACCACGAGCATGTTCAGGCTCCGGCATACTATACGGTAAAACAGGAGTAGCTCCTACTCCTTGAATTTGTGTTTCAGAAGGAGTAAGAGCTTTCGAACCTGTAATAGGAATCTTAATATCTGTTAAATTTGGCATAGTTTAATATCCTATATTAGCATTATTTATTTTATTCATTTGAATAGCCTCAGCCGCTTCTTGCATATCAAGAATAATTCCATATTGAGTTAAAATATATTCTGTGATAGGCTTTAATGCTTCATTTATGTTCTCATAATATTGAATGTTGTTAGGGGTCATACCTTTAATTGTATAAAGACTATTAGGAATTGTGTTATATCCAAATTCTCCATAATGAACAGAACCATCAGGATATTTCAATCCACTAATATCTTTTATATAATAACCTTGTGTTGTTCTACCAATCTCAACTTTACGACTATTACCATCAATACTATTGTAGAAAGGTTCATGAATATTCAAATCATATTCAACTTTACCTAAATCATCAACAGTTCTTTGCAGGTCTGCGATATTTGCAACAGCAGGACTATTGTTAGCACCAGTAGTATCGAAATCAATAAATCCCGAAGCATATTGAGATTCAATCATTCCAGCACTACGTTGTAAACCTTCACCACCAATTTTAGCATAAGGTTTAATATTACGGTAATTATCAAGAATTTGACGAGCAATAGTAGACGGGTCTACTTGTTCAGAGAAAATAATATTACCACGAGCAGCACCAGTTTCATCGAAAAGAGTAATTGCATATTCATTACGGCTTTCACGAGCTGCAATTCCATTAGCAATCGGACTAACTTCAGTCTTATAAATATCGTAATCAAGACCGAGTTCTTTACCTGAAAGAGGTTTAGAATTTTTAGTAGCGTTACTTTGACGAGTTACACTTGTACCTTTTGAATTAGTAGTAGTCGAAGTAGGAAACGCATCAAAGTTCATATACTTAGCTAATTGCATTCCGGTAAGACCAATACCTTCTCCAGACGGAGTTTGAACAACACTAATATTACCAGCACCTTTTTTCCAATTTACCATAGCAGCTGCCATGTAATTTTGTTGGAATCTTGAAGGGTTAGCAATAATCTCACGAGTTGCTGTAAATTCAAGAGGTGTATCAGCAATAGCTTTACGATAACGATTTGAAACATTATCTGCTGCATTAGACAGAGTAGATTCAAACTCTTCTTTTGTCATAATATTATCTCGGCTTATAGCAATATCGCCATCAGCAGTTTTATAATAAAAACCACCATCTGGTGTTACAGGAATACTACCTGTTTTTTCATTTCTATTATAATTATTATTTATAAAATCAAGATATGCTTCATAACTTGAAATACGATTATCAAGAATTAATTTAGCTTGAGGGTCAGCTACTTTGTACCAACCTAATAAACCTGATAATTTATCTCGATGTTCTTTCCAAGTATCAAATACAGAATTAAGCTGAATTTCGTCAGAACGAAGTTTAGCTTGAAGATTATTATAATTACGTTGAGCAGTCTGAATTTGTAAAAGCTTACCTTTAAGATTAGCTGCTGTTTCTTCGTCAAGACCTGCTGAATCAACTAATCTTTCAGCAGTAGAAATATTAAGTGTTTTAACAATATTACCATCTCCCGGATTAAGACCTAAAATTCTAAGTTCATCAGATGTAAATATCTGATTCATAGAATTTGAAAGTTTAGTCATTTGGTCAGTAATTTCATTACGACGATTAATGTTTTCTGCAACACTATCACCAGTAACTTCAAAACCACCTAATGTATCAAGATACGGAGCATATTGTTGAAGAGTTTCAAGTTCTTTTTGCTTACCTTTTGCACGAGCTTTAACATAAGCTGTATAACCGGGATTAGCAATTAAATCAACCGTAGTTTTAATATCTTGATAAGAATATAAACCTGCGGCAGCACCAGCTAAACTTTGAATGTTATTATTAATAAATTGACCAGATAAAACACTTTGTGTAAAAGCGGTTCTATCAAGATTCTCAATATCATCAGTAGCTCCAAGTACACCCTTAGCGTAACTTTCAAACATTTTATCTACATAATTCTGTAAACCAGCTTGAATAAGTTCAGGTGGAACTTGAGCTTTATTTTGTAATATATCAAGAACATTAACTCCATATTCCTTATTAACAGTATCTAACAAAGTTTTAACTTCAGCAGGTAATTTAGAATTAACAGTAAACTTACCGTCTTTTGTAGGAGCACCAAGTTCATTTATGTTAATACCTAAACCATTAAGAGCGAACATTGTAGGATTACCAGCGAATAAAGGAGCATAATCTTCTAATTCGTAATCTCTTAAATGTCCACCAGCAGAACTATCATCTTTTACAAATCGAGTAAGAGCATCTTGATTCTGCCAAACAGTAGTAAGATAATTAGTATAATCAGGATTAGATTTAAGTAATGACATAGCATAACTCATAATCTCTTGTTCTGTAATACCTTCTCTTTCACTACCAGTTTTAACAAAATGACTTGCTAACTTTTCACCATCGAAACCTGTTGCAACATCTAATCCATACTGACGTATCATATCAGGATTAGTAACAAGATTTTCAAATGATACTTTATCAGCTTTAGCTTTTGAAAGAATATCAAATACGTCTTTTTGATATTTATTTACATCGAACTTTTTACCGATTTGAACTCCGTTAAAACCACCGCTTACAACAGTATTAGTTTCTGCATCATAAATAATATCAGAAGATTGTAAACGACTACGAAGTAGGAAAGCATTTTGATTTTGAGTATCCCAATCACTCTTTTTCAAATCTTCCATATACTGCTGTTCCAAAGCATAATCAGCTTGAACAGCTTTAAGACCTTCGTTAGTTAGAATATTCTCAGTTTGCTTATAAATATAATCATCTGCTGCAAACCAATTATCTTGTTCCTTAAATTTATTAGCACCTTCAACAATCTTAGCTCTTTCAGAATCAAGAACTTTTTGTCCACGAGAAGTTGCCTTAATTTGACTTAAAGGATTAGCAATTCTGTTAATATAAGCTTCACGATTTTGGTAATACTTTTGGTTCAAAGCATTTCCAACAGCAGCATATACACTTCCATAATCTTGTAATTGTGGAGTTTTTAATGTATTAGTATCGTATCGACCTATTGCAATTTCTGCCATAATTTTATAATGATTAGTTTGTAAATTAGTTGTAACTCGTATGGCTCCGCCTGCTGGGCTTCGCCCAGCGGCTCCGCTCCCCGGTGGGGCAGGGGGGGTTGCACGCCCACTTGTCGCGCGTGTTTGTACCACTATTTGTATCATTACAAATATACAAAAAATCGTGACTATCGGACTATCCTATAAAAGAATAATCCGATATATCACGCACTACATTAAGCTCTTTTACGTCTTGCAAGACCACCACAAGCAAAACCACTTCTCATGTGATTAGTTACTCCACGAGGCCATAACTTTTCATATAAGCGGGCACTTACATAATTATTAACTGCTCCGGCAAGACCTTCAACTCCTTGCAACATTCCTTGTAATCCTTGTGTTCTGACTGCCATTAACTGTTGATTTAAGCCGACAGCTTTGTTATATTCATTAATAGCATCTTGATACATAATTTGACTATTAGCATTTCGAGCATTAACTCGTTCTTGCCTATTCAAATCATATCTCTGACGTTGATAATCTTTCTTAGCTCCATACAGTTTATTTCGAGCAAGTTGAGCATTAATTGCAAGATTTGCTACACTATTTCGAGCTGTTTGAACATTACTTGTGTTATCAGTAATATATCGAGCAGCTCTACGTTCTTGTGTACCAAGTTCTTGTAATTCTTCACTTATATCATAATCTGTACTATATTGAACAGCATCTACTTTATTACCTTTCGGAACATGAAGTGTGGATTCAAATTCAATAGCCTTTCGATTAGCACGAGTATTAAGAGCGTTACCTACAATTCCAAACAGTGAACTTGCAAGATTCATACCAAGTCCAAATTCATTAAATCCGAACTTAAATGCAGAACCACCGCCAGCACTTGCAGTAGTTTGAATTGGAGGTAAAGTAGTAAGTTTAGGAGCTGAAACTCCTGTAAGACTATAAGGTGAAGCATATCCACCAAAAGGTCTTTTCTTTCTTATCATTCCACCACAACGCATAATCGGAGCATCATCACGAAGTCCTAAAGCAGTGGCATAAAGTTCTTGAGCTTCAAACAAATCTGCTGTTTTAGCATCAATAGCTTCAGATTCACCACGAGCTTTATTCATTTTATAAACTAATTTTTCAATATTACGAACATTTGTTCCAGTTTGTAATTTGTTAGTTTTACTTTTATCTAATGCAGACAAAGATAATATAATTCCATCAGCAATTTGAATAACTTGAGCTTCTTTTTCACCTTTCATATCAGTAAGTTTCTTTGCGTAATCAGCGAAAGTACGATTTGTTCCGGGAACTTTAATCGTATCACTGAATACTTGACTACCTTTAGGAGTTTCACGAACAACTTCACCAGCATACATTCGACCATTTTTAGCGCCGCCGCCTTCAATTTCCGAATCTCCATATATGATTCCAGTTTCACCAGTAGCAGGATTATATTGTTCATGAGTTTGACCATAAGCAACAACACTATTAGATGAATTAGGAACTACTTGACCGCCGGTGTTTAACTTTCTACGACCAACCATTCCACCTAATTTAGCATAAAATCCTGTACCTTCGGAGTAATTGCCAAGATTACTTTGTCGAATAGTTGCAACATCATTTTCAACTTTATCTTGCATATTACCCAAAGTTTGCTGACGTTCCATTTCAGCTTGTTCAGCTAAAAGTTCTTGACGACGACGTTCTTCTTGACGCTTTTTCTTACGTCCAGTAAACAGACCAACGATGCCACCAATTAATGCACCGATACCAGCACCGATAGGGCCAAGCCAAGAACCAGCAGCTGCACCAGTAGCAAGCGCCGCAGTTCCACCAACAGCAGCTCCAATTCCTAATCCAGTTCCAGCTCCACTTAAAGCGCTACCACCTACGATACCTTCGCCATTAGCACTATATTTAGATTCGTCAATATCACTGGTTTGAACTCGTGTACCCCATTGAACACTACCGGGGTCATTAATACTTGTTCCACCCCAATAAAATTTCCTACGAGGAGTTCCAACAAGTCCACCGAATTTAGCAGTAATACCACGAGAAGTTAAAACTTCATTATTAATCTTATTTTGCATATTAGCATAAATAGCTGAATCACGAGCCATCAATTGATTTGCCTTTGCAATACCTTGGGCATTCAAATCAAGGTTGCCGTATTCATAAACATCACTAAGATGTTTTCGTTTAATACCAACACCTTCATTTTCAAAATAATCTCGATTGTTTTTACCAGCGATTATACTACGATAAGCATCACCAGACATAACGCCACCGAAATCTTTTCGCTTACGTCTTACAAGACCACCACAACGAGCAACTCCACGAGCAGTAACAATTTCATTATTGATTTTGTTCTGCATATTTGCATAAATAAGTTTATCATTAGCAATCAACTTATCTACATAGTTCTTAACTGGGATTCCAGTATCATCATTCTTTCCGCCATGATATAATAAATCAATCATACCATTACCGAAAAAACTATTACCGGAATTACGAGCCATTCCTAAATAATCAGCGGTAGCGTCATGTGTAAAACGAATACCACCGAAATTATATTTTTTACGATTAGTTTTACTCATATCTTCAACATAGTTATCAGGATTATCATCAGTATTAAAATTAGAAAATAATTTATTTCTAATCATATCGTAATCATTAGAACTATTAGTTTTAAATATTTCTAATTCAGATTTATCTCTTCTTTTATTACCAGTAGTATATTATTTAATAATACTATCTGTATTACGTTCATTAGCACCTTTTAACAATTTCTTATATTGTCTAAAACCAGTTCGACCTACTCGATATGCAAGATTAGACATAAGATTAACAATAGGTTGAGGTAAGGTATTGAAATCATCAATACCATATTTCTCAGAATAAATATCACGAACATCATTGTAGGCTTTCGCCATACGACGATTCAATTCAGCATCAATTTGTTTTCTTGTTGCTTTACCTTTCGCTTTAACAGATTTAGTAAAATCAGAAGTATCATTTAACTTAAAACCGGGGCCAATAGTTTTAGCACCACCTTCATACGAGGGATAAGGATAATAATATTTACCATCTTTTGAACGTGAACGAACAGTTTTAAGTTTATTATTTTCTTTAACACGAACAAATTCTTTATTACCAGTCAATTCGTTATCCCAAATATGTTGAGAATACTCATTAATATAACGAGTAACTTGACGAAGACTATCAGGATTAACTTTACGATTAGACATACCATTAAAAGTTTGAGTAACGTGACAAGTGGGCGTGCAACCTCCTGCCCCACCGGGGAGCGAGGCCGAAGGCCGAGCCGCACAAGTTGTTACAAATTACCTTTGATTATTACGATTATCAAGAATCCATTCAGGATTAACATCAATAAGTTCCCAAAGTCTGTTATTATCACTATTATTAAACTTCATTATACAATAAACATATTGACAAATGAATTTATTAATATCATACCATTTAGCTTTACGTTTTAGTGCAGATTCATCTACAACTAAATCAGTAATCATAAAAGGTATTTGTTTGTGTATATCATTAACATTATTAAATCTCCAAAGATTTACTTTATTAACACCAGTTGTACCATTATACCAAATATCATTAAATTTAACAAGTTTATAACCAGTACATTGGTCATCATTATGAACCAATATAGCATTAATAGTTTTCTCAAATTCGTTAATAGCAGGTAATAAATTATTAACAATATCAACTCTATCTTTCCAAGCAATATTATTTAATAACTTATTATAACTACTATTGTCGTTAAGAATAAATTTAATATATGATTCTTTAACAAGTTGATTATTATTATCATCTTTTAAGAATCGACCATAATTATTTTTAGATATTGCATAAATGCCATGTTTATCAAACCAGAATAATCCATTTCGATTGGTAATACCTACAATAGGATTATAGTCATGGAATGAAATCCAAGCATTAACAATAGGACTAAAACTAATTGTGAATTGTCTGTTATTAACATTTTGGACTAAATATAAGATATTAGTATCTTCATTAAATGCCCAAATTCTACCATTATTCTTAAACGGATTAATTACATCTTTTACAAGATTACCGTCAAACCATTTAAGAGCATTAAGAGCAGTCATATTACTTACTTTATCTCCATTGATATTAAAGATACGTCTATGAACTGCATCAATAACAAAATAACCAATAACATTAACGTGAGTATCAAAATAACTTTGACAACCTATATAACCACTGGGACTATATGTAACCTCTTGAGGTTCCATATTAAATATATCAGCTGTACCTAAATACGAAGTACCTTCATCAGTATTAGAAAGTGTATCACGAAGTTGCAATAAATGCAAACCGTATGTTTGTTGAATATAAAGATTTTTATTGTCAGTTTTTAATGCAATAATTTCACCTCGATTAAAAGGCATATCTTTATAATCATCACTTCTAAATAATCGCCAATTAAGATTAGCATTTTCAGCACTCTGTAATTGACTACGAATTATACGATAAGGATGGTCTTGAGTTCCGGGAATTTCTTCAAAATAAGTAAATGTTTCAATTCCATTCTCATTGTAAACAGGAGAATAGCCTTTACCAACACTACTATTTATGAAATTATCAACTTGATAACTTAATTGATAAAATTCACGTAATTCATTACCACGTTTATCGTGATATTTGAAAGATTTATCTACGTTATTAACACTGAATCGAGCAAGAATATTGAATTTACTTTCAAGAGGAATAGTAAATATCCAACGATAAACAGTAGCATTACTGTCTAATTCTTTTGCTTGAGCATCACCATAACGATAATCGGATGATGGAGCAGTAGCTCGAAGTGTTATATATCCAATAAATGTATCACCAACTAAAGAAGTTATTACTTCAGAAGAACCTTTAATATTAATTATATTAGATGCAATTTGAAGTTTCTGATTATTAACATCCGAATAAAGTGTTTCAGAATTATTAATTAAATCGGCAATATAGCCTCTTGCCCATTCCTCATTATCTGTACCTTTATTAAATCCATCAAAACCTTTTTCGATACGATAATAACTGTCGCCAGCAATATTGTTTTGAGAACTAATATTAGCATTGATATATTCAAGTGAAACATCTTTGGTTGCACGAGAAGTATCAATAGTAAGACTATTAATGTCAGCATCTAAGAATCGAGTTCCAGATTCATTAGGATTTGTATCAAATCCATCAAAATCTTCACCTTTCCATTTAGCTGGAAATACTTTTATATCATCATCAAGTTCTTCATTTTTAACAAATTTAAGAACATCAGTTTCAAAGTATAGAGGTTTAAGTTTACCTCGAATACTATTTATCTTATTATAGAGATATTCAAATGTATAAAATCTTGCATTATCTCCACCAAAAGGATTTTTATAAGTTTGATTCTTACCGAAATTGTTAGTTTCAGTATCTCGCATTGCGAAACCTTGTGTAACAATTCGAGAATTATTAATATTATGTTCAACAAAGAAATAAACTATCGAACTAATATATTTATTCATTAAGTCTGTTTTACCAGCAAGATTAGCTTTAATATTAATATTAGGACTTAATGTATAAGTAGGATTCCATTCAGAAGAAGTAGAATATAATTTGGTTAACCAATTAAATGTCGGAGCAGTTGTTCCATCAACTTTATATCCTAATCGAGCTTCAATTAAAATATATTTAGTTTCTTTTGCATCAAGATTAATTACGAAATTAGTTTTGGTATTAATTGTATTACCAATAAATGTAGATTTACTATCAGATGCTAAAAGATTAGATTCAGAAACTTCATAATACCCAGTTTCAACTTCAGATTCTTCTGAATCAATTTGTTTAACTACCGATGTAGCATCATAAACTTTTGTAGTTAAATTTATACCAGCAGGTATCAAACTATTTCCACCAAATGTAGGACTACATTCAACACCAATTAATTGACTTGATGTACTCTCACTTGTTATCTCCAATACTACAACTTGATAATCAGAAGGATTAACTCCACCTTCAGAATCTTCAGTTGTATACGGTAATGGAAGACTTGGTAATTTCAGTTTACCTTTTGTTAAAGAACGACCTTTTGCTTTAACTGTTGTATGTCCAGTCGAAACTCCGTATAAAGTAAAATAACGATTACGAGCTATTGTAGGTTTTTCACTACCAACACCAGTTTTAGCAATTTCATCTACTTGTTTAGCAGCATCAATATTAGGTAAACTCTTCCAACTCGGACTTATAATCTTACTAATACTTTCAGATTTATAAGGAATTTTATGAGCATTTCGATTAGTAGAACCTACGGGATATGCTTCAATATCATAATTATTAGCTTTCCAAGGAATATGATGTATATTTACAAGGTCACCTTTATAATCATAATATCCAGCATAAAGAACATAAACTTCACCACTCTTGAAATAACGTCGAGTACTATTAATATAAGAAGAACTCGGATTCCAACTTAATTGAACATCAAGATTGTTTTCTGTAAATTCTTTAAGTTCGCTATCGAGTTTGCTATAATCAAGAGTTTTTACATTACCTCGAATAAGTCTATTATTGAAATTAACAAGAGTATTATCTCGAATATATGATATGTTTTTAATAAAAATATCATCAAGACTTATAGTAGATAAATATGAAACATCACTTACAATATGAGTAGTACTTACACCACTAATTGAAATGTCATCAGTTTCATATGATAATTGAGCTTCGTCAGTAATATAAACAATAGCAAATCTACAATGTTTATATTTAATACCACTATTTCTAAAACTAATAGTAATATTTTTATTGATTTCGATACCTAATGCATAATCTTCTTCGTAATTACCACAAACAATAAGTGATGTACTCAAAGGAGAATAGTTAGTATAAGTACCATCATCAAGACGATATTTAATTGCTATTTGATAAGCACCAGTTTTAAGATTACCACCGTCTTCAACTTCTAATTGAAGTTCAGGATAAGTAACATTTGGAATAAGATTAAATGAATCAACTTCATCAATAGTAATATTATATCCTATAGCAGTATCATCTCCATTGTTACCATCATAAAACGGGTCAGTCATATTAATAATTCTTGTTTCATTTGCTGATTCATCAGTTCCTTCAGTAAATGTAACAATTAAATTTTCTTTATAATTGTATATATAATCTCCATGAATTGGTTTATCAATACTGAATCCAAATGCACCCGATGTACTATAAAGACAACGTTTTACAGTTGGATTATTATCATCGATATTAAGATATATAATAGCGTCGTTAGTTTGTAAATCAGATTTATCCGCATTATTCCAATGTTCTACAACGCAAAAAAGTACAACACCAACATTAGTTGGAATTGTACCTATAATATTATATTTATGATTATCGGCATTACTATAAATATAAGGAATGATATGTCGATTTGTCGGATGATTTTCAAGAATATCATCTAATTCACCTATGAAATCAAATCCTCTTTCATTAAAATAACTTTGACCTTTGTTATCAATAGTTATATTTTTAGCATATCGCAAAGATTTATCTTGTGCAATATGAGGTGAATTATCTAAATCAAGACCTAAAACTTTCATAATTTCTATTATTCTAATGTACGAAGAATAGTAGCAATATTCTCTCGACGGTCGTTACTAAATTTGTTACAAGAAACTCGAACTTGTATTTTCATTCTATCGAGTTCTATTGCAGGATTTGTATAAGGATTGTTTGCTGTAAGACTTACAACCGGATGTTTATAACCTCTTAATAACATTTGTTTGAGAACATAAAGTTTAAGATATTTTTTAAGAGGGCCGTTATTATAAATAAGAGGAACATCCATATTTATAATACTATCATAAACAACAGGTAAAGCTCTATATCTTAAATGAATAGTTCCATAATCAACGTTAGTATGAATCCAGTTATTACTAATGTAATAATAAGGTTGTTCTTTATCAACAGGAGCATGATTAAAACTATTATTTTTATCACCGGGACTTGTTATATCTGCATTTGGAATACCGGGATAAGGAGTATATGTCGGAACAGTTGTTACTTTTTCAGTAATAGTATCTTTGTTAAATTCAGCTGAATTTTTAAGAACAGCTTTTTTGTTATTTATAATGACGTCAATTATACCACGAAAATCCCACGGTAATTGACAACGATGGTCATCAAATTCAATATCTTTTTCTACATTAACATAAGCTTGAATGAATTTAAGTTCTTCCAAAGCATTTGCAATCCAAATAGGAAAACGACTTACAAAATCATCACTTTGTATATTATAATCGTTATACATATCTGGAATTAATGTAGCACTACTAATGAATATATTATTATCAATCATAAAGCATTATTTTGTTTAGGAAGATTATTTCGATATAGTTTAATAGCTTCGTCAGGATGATTAAAACAAATTGCAAGAATTTTATTGAAACAATTAAGTCTTCGATTTGTTGCAATTTCATCAACAGTTTTACCTTTCATTGCAAAAGGTGTTCTGTCAATAGTTTTTTCACCATTTTCGTAAGCACTACTTGTGTGACCAAATTTGAATTTATAATAGACACTTTGTGGTATTCGACCTTTAACTTTATGATATACAGCTTTTATACACCAATCATAATCATAATATATGAAATAAGGAATACCATTTGGATTATCAACAGTTCGTATATTAATACCTTGTTCTAATAATTTCTTTTTTAAGTCTTTTGTAGCACCCCAATCGACAACACTACATACATCACCGGGCATTGTCTTTTTATAGTAAACATAAACGTAACCTACGGAACTACCAAAAGAATAATTATTACCTTTACATAGTAAATTAGCTATCTCATTATTAACTTCATCTTGCATATAAGTATACATTTCAGAAGGTAATTCTTTAAGAGCAGCAAGAGTTTCTATATCATCATCAAGTTTATCAAGACGTTCATAAACTAAATAATTATAACTACGAATATAACTCATTAGTTTAGTACCAAGTAGAGTATCTTGTTTCTTATTAAAATAAATCTTACTACGATTATCAATATCGAATACTACTGAAACATCAACACCGGCTTCTTGATATTTAGCAAGATTATCTTTGATATTATAAATACAATCATTGCGTCGTTCATAAGCAAGATGTAATTGTTTAATTAAAGAATTAAGTTGTATTTGAACTTCTTTAACGAAATCTCTCCAATAATATTCGTTATCAACCATAATGATAGAAACCTAATGTTAATCTTGACCATTACCACGTTGAGCAATAGTAGGATTATTATTATTTGTTTTAATATCCAAATCTTGAGGATAAATACCAAATTCAGTTTTAAGTATATCTTGAATTATACTTTCAAGCATATCATTAGGTAAAGGTAATTCAATATCTTGACCATCTTCATTCTTAAAGAACGAAAGAACTTCATCAGGATTTTCAAATATACCTGTAATCATTACTTCATTAATTGGTCGTCTATCATCAATATCTTTTGTACCAACTTTTTCAGCAATAACTATATGACCGTTTAATATAATATAAGCTCGTGGATACCCGGTGGGAGAGCAGGTTGGACGCCCACTTTGACGTAGTTTAAGAGATGTAATAGAACTCTCATACATATATCCATTACCAACAGTATCACCTACAAACGCAAAAGGCGCATCACTTTGTATGCGCACGGGTGTAGGAACTTTGTACTTTGTTCCTAACAATCTAATTTTATTAGCAACTCGATATTCAGTAGGAAGAATATCACTATATTTCAACTCTTCAACGGGAGCAATAAAAGTAAGTTTAAGAATATCATCTATTCCATTTTTCTCAACGCTTTGTCGGATACGATTTGCAAACATAGTTTTAATCATATCCTTAACACGTTCTTTAAGTTCGTGATTATTAGGTTGATTAACCATGTTTGCAATACGAGCTGCATATTGATTAAGTGTTCCCATATCTTACTTATTTAGATTCAAAAGATTAGCAATAGTATTTTGTTTTTTCCAAATATATTTTTCATCATCAGGATTAAATCCTTCTACGATATTATATTCAAGAGAAATAAAACCAATAGGTGTTTCTTTAATAGGGTCTTTAATAAGAAAAGTATAAGCAGACTTCATACCTCTACTTTCAAGTTCATCTTTATAACATCTGTCTTGAAACTTATGTTTACTAACATCATTACAATAATGACGATTTCTAACAAGAAGATTATGAAATAAATAAGGAAAATTATTAACAAGAATATCCTTAAAAGATTTCTTATAAGATACTACACAACAATCATAATCTTCACCAACAACAGTGTATTTATCCATTTCTACACCATTAATGAAATGACCGCCATTATGAAAATGAGCAATATAAACAGCATTAGCGTGAATAGTATCTCGAATAGAAGCACATATCTTATCAAGTTCTATATAACAATTACTTTTTTCAATAGTAAGTTTTTGTTCTTTACGTTTAGGAAATAACCATTCTTTTAGATAAATACCAGCAATCGTACTTATGGATGTTATTATAGCTACTATAATAGCTGTATAATCGAACATAGATAGACGTATAAGAGGATTAATATTAATAGGTATATTATATTGGGCTACTAACAAATATACGTTAAAATAGTCGATTTCCCACTATATTCACTATAAAAAAGAGGTGCTACATTAGTAACACCTCTCACCATTTCAATTCAATCTTTAACAATATAAATTGTTATATTACTAACAATTTATTTCTTTACTTTCTTACCAGTGGTCTTTTTACCACCTTTCTTTCCACCACATGCCATAGTAGTAATCATCTTAATTAATTAATGATTTTGTTTATAATCAGCACCAATCTTTTTTAGAATAGGTTTGAATATCCAACTCCAAGCAACTGGTGCAAGAATAGCAGAATTAATAAGAATTGTAGTATTCTCATATCCACCTACTATATATCCTGCGGCAATAGCAAAACAACTAATTAGCATAACCAGTCGTTTAGTCCATGTGCCAATAGATTTATCACCATTAATATCATCTATTACTTTAATGAATATGTATGTTAAAACATTCACACAAAGCATAAATGATAAATCAAAATGAGTACTGAATAACTCAACGAAATGTCCTACGAGTTGTTCCATTTACCATTTATCAATTTCATCGACCACCATATTTCTTATTTGGAATATATTTTAAGAAACTAAAAGGAAACAATTTCTTTTTAAAATCTTTATCAGATTCTAAACTTCTTGCTTCACCTTCAAAACAAATATCTTTATAAGCTCGGTTATAAGGAGGTAATATAATTTCAATTATCCAACTAACAACATAAGCTAATAAAGGAATTGCAGGAGTAGCAAGTAATCCCCACCAAGAATAACTTGTAGTAAGACTTAATATAATACTAACCAACAAACTTGTAATAAAAAGAGTAATTTGTTGATAACTATGAACGGTTTCATGTCGTTCAACAGTTTCAGTAATTTTATCTTTATATTCAGTTCGTATGATTAACCACCATAATATTGTCATACATAAATACCCTTTGAACGGTAAGAATTTACAATAGACTTTAATCATAATTTATAATAAATTAAATTTATAAATTAGGTTCTGATGTAGTACTATTAAGGTTAGCTCTTGCAAAAGAAACAATATCACCAAAAGTTTTAGAACCTGTATAATAAGGCATATTAAAATTTTTAGCAGCAAGTGAAAACCATGTAATCTTTGGTCTAAATTGACCATTAGCAACTATATATTCGGTTTGTTTTAATAAACCTACTATAAAATGTTTATTATTATTTCTTGTTAATGTTAATTCAAAAGCAGTAAATAATGAAGTAGAATCATAAGCAAATGCAACAACATTATATTGTCCCGGTTCTGAAATTACACTATTGATTGTTAAAGACCCCCACTTACAAAATAATCATTTCTAAATTCAATAACTAAATCATAAATATTAGAATTTTCCCAATTAGCAAGAATATTATTCCAATCATTTTGAACATTTTCAATATTTGCACCTTTTTTTAAATTCCAAACAGAATGAGTACTTATATCAGAATTACCAATATCTAAAAATCTTATAGAAACAGGAACTTTGATTCGTTCAGTATTATATAGAACTTCAACTACTTCAAAAATAGCACTTTCAGAAAAACCTATTTCACAAGTTTTAAAATTAGAATCATTTGAAGAACCACCACCTTCTGACAAAGGCTTAAATGTAAGATCTGAGCAAGGCTTAAATGTAAGATTTGTTAAAGCTGAATGTAAAGTATCAGCATCAGCAGTATCGCAATCATAACCTTGTTGAACCCAATTAGTTAATTGTTCTCTTGTAGGAATAGCATATTCTAAATTAGGTATATACAGTGAAAGATTTGGTTCTTCACTACTGATACGCTTAATAACAAACATTGGAATACTTATACCAGACTGATTATTTCTACCAGATTCATTTGTAAAAATCCAATAGTTATACATGATATCATTATTATTATTTTCGTAATAATGAATAATACGTAGCCCATTGATAATTGGATTAGGAGTATCACCACCAAATAGTAAAGTTTGATTGGGTCTATCAGTTACATTATCACTGATTAAAGGTTGAACAAAATCAATAAGCTCACCAAATTGAGCTTGTGTAGGTATTTTACCTGTTTCAAAATATTGTTTAAGCTGACTTTTAGTTGCCATATATTTAGTTGTAATTATTCGAATACGATATAATCACAATTATAACTATATCATATTCTTATTCTAATGCGTAATAAAACAGTTGTAAGAAACCATCATCAATATCTTCTTTAGTTGGGCCTTTTTTTTACTTTAATAATATCCCATCGTCTTTGAATATCTTCGAAATTTACATTTTCAGTAATTCGATAGATATATGAATGAGTAACCATGTCGTCACCATTTGAAGTTCTAACTTCAGTAATTTGATAAGGTATATTAAATACACCATTTGAGTGCGCTAATCTATCTGTTTCAAATATATAGTTTCGATACATACCCTCATTATTATCAAAAACATTTTTACGATAAGTATGATGTTCAGTATCTATAAATGTATAATTATAATATTTTAAGTCAGTCAATGCCTCAGTATCATTCCAATCGTTTCCATCTTGATTCCATAAACTTTCAGACCAATCTCCAAAAGCATATTGAATATAAGTTCCACTACTTGGCATTTCACCAAGTTCACATTGCATTCTTAAAATAAGAGCAGGATATTTATATGCTGATTCAAAACCACTACCTCCAGACTCATTATATAAAGCAAGAAATATATAATAAGTCCAACCTTCATCTCTATCAACAATAGTTCTGAATCCATTAATAAAAGGTTTATTAGGAGTCTCTACATTAACAGTTTTGTCCCCCCCCCTCCTTCGTTATTAGGGATTTTATCTATAAGACTTTCAAAATCACTTTGAGTCGGAATAACACCAGTTTTGAATAGTGCTTTGATTTGAGCAAGTGTCATATTTGGTTAATTAAGATTAGTAACAATATGTTTAATTTTAGCAAACAAACTTTCAGATTTAGTTTCTGTTGCAACTTCAGCAGGTTCTTCTGATAAAGTTTGAACATCATTAGAACGAGTATTTGGTGTACGACCAACTTGGAAAATATAGTGGTCAACACCATTACCTTGAATCTGCATATAACCAATACCATCAGGCCCAGCTGATTGAGTAATAGTAACAGATTTAGAAGTAGCTCCAGAATATGAAGCAGTTACAATAGCAGTTCGAGCTGCAACATTATTCTTTGAAGCTGTAACAGTAGTTCTACTTAATGTAAATCCAGCACCACTAATTGCTAATGTTGGAGTTGCAGATTCAGTAGTAGCTGTTCCAGTAGAACCTGATGTATAAATAGGAGTTTTAGAACGAGTACAACTTGCTGTAATAGTAGAAGTTCCACCTGATGCAGCAATAGTTGTAGGATTTGCCGAAATAGCAATATTCCAACTACCGTAATTATAAGATTCAATTTTGTTAGCCGCTTGATAAATATATATTGTTCCACTTGCAGATTTACCATTAGCCGACCAAGTAACAGCTTGACTTTTAACAGTAGTTTGAGCTGAAACAGTTGTACCCTTCGAAGAAGCAGTAGCAGTAATGGAAGATACATTCGGAACAACATTAGCAGTTCCACTTGAAGCAGCTTCAGTAATAACATCTTTTGTAGCACCAGATGTATATTCGTAAGTAGTAATTGTAGCAGATTTATTCCAAGTTTGACTACCATTTCCGGCAGTTGCAGTAGCAGAACCTCCAGATGCAGGAATAGTTTTATTTGAAATAGTACCAGCTACAATATTACCGTAAGTATAAATTCCACCAGATATAGACTTAACACTTTCAAGATTTTTCTCTTGATATAAATAATATGTTGTCTTTTTAGAACCCCAAGTTACTTTAATAGAAGCACCTCTATCGTTTGAATAAATAGTTGTTCCAGCAGAAGGACAAGTCCATGTATGTTTTGCAGAATCCCATGTACCAAAAGTAACATTACCAAAGGTACATTCATCACTAACATTAGTTTCAGAACTATCTCCGCTGGTATAATCATATATAGCAAAAGTATAAACCCAAACCGTACCACCGTTAGCTTTAACAGTATTTTGTCCAGTTAAAGGATTAGAACTTGTATATCTATTAGTTATTTCTCGTAATGTTTGAGAATTAGCTTCTTGTTTAATAACAATATTTGCAGAAACAGTTTGACCATCGAACGTATTAGAGAACTTGCCAGTTACATTAATACTCCGTTCAGTTCCTACAATAGTAGTTCGATTGCTTGCAGTAACTGTAACACCAGATATAGAAAATCCAGTAGCACTTCCTGATAGAACTGGAGTAACATTATCTGTACTAACTAAATTACCATTACGATACGTTTTAAGTACAGCTGTAATATTTGCAGTTCCACCTTTTGCGGCAATTTCAGTATTATCACTACTTAATATTAAATTATATGTATAAACAGATGCTTCTTGTTCAACAGTAAGAATAACTTGTTTACTGGAATCTTTTTTACACTTTCCAATAAACTGCATACTTCTTTTAGAAGTACCTTTTTGAACAGGTGATGAAATTTTAACAGTCTGATTTCCTTGAAAAGAGGGAGATTCAATATTAATTGAATCTCCACTCCCGTCATTCCATTTATTAGTGATAACACTCATAAATGATTAATTAATTTATTCAGCAGGTTCGAATGTCCATTCGTCATTAGACAGAACACTCAGAGTCTGCTCACCACCACCCTTCGGAATAGTAACAGTTGCAGTAGTTGTACCCTGCGAATTGAGATACAGATAGCTGTCACCAAGAGCCTGAGTAATAGTAATAGTTTTAACAACACTCGCACCTTCACCCTTGATTTCAAGAGTTGCAGAACGAGCTTTAATAGTTTCATTCTTCGGTACAACAACAGTAACATCATAAGTATATTCTCCAGTAGCACCGGGGTCACCAGTAATAGCAGTACCAGACGTAGCAGTTGTACTACCATTAACCTTAAATGATGTTACATTTGCAATACCGAAGTTAGTTTTCCATGTAAATGTAAGAAGTTTCGAGTTAGACTTACCAGTTACATGAATTGTTTCACCACCTTTAGCAACATTAATAGTTAAACCATCGGGAGTAATAAATTCGTCAGCAGCCGTTTCAAGAACCGTGACTGTAACTGCGTTAGTCTTTCCGACAATCTTACCGGAAACTTTAGTACTTCTATCAATACGACCAGTATAAGGATTCACAGAATTAATCTTAATCTGTGCATTTCCAGTACCAGTTTTAGGAACCCATGATAAATAACTCGGAATAGTTGCCATTTGTTTTTTTTTTGGTCGATTAACTATAATAACAAACTAATTACCAAATTCCCATTCAACTGTATCACTTGCGAAAACAGTTATGGTATCATGATAATTATCATCTTTATTTAGAATAACAAGAGTTTTATCAACAGCTAATTCTACAACAGGTTCATCTATTGGCCAAACTTTTTTACCATTAAGCCACATATCAAGAACCTGCCGACGATTACCATTAAGCATTACGACAGCTTCCGTAGCTCGTTCAAGAAGATTAAGTTGTGCCATAGTTGTAGATTAATATTAACCTTGTGGTGTTTCAAGAGCAGTTACACGACTTTCCAAAGAAGTATAATTACTCTCTAATGTACTTACTTTACCACTTAAAGTAGTAACAGTTTCTTGTAATGTATTAACAGTACTTTCAAGAGTTTCTACTTTTGTTTGTAATTGTTGAACAGTTGAAGATTCAGCCTTAGTGGCTAAACCTTCAACTACAAAAGTAATTAACTTCTGAAAAGCACCAGTTTTCGGAGGCCAATTTAAGGCACAAAATACTTTACGAATTACTGATTCTTTCATATCATTAAACCGTTAATTAGATTCGACATCACCAACTCTAAATATAGGATGTTTAACACCATCACCTTCGATTTGCATATAATCAATACCGTCCTCAAAACGAAGAGTAACAGGTACGATTCGAGATTCATCACTTTCAGTTTGAAGAGTAACATCAATTTCTTCAGTAATAAATCCAGTAGCAACAAATTTGACTTTAATAACAGTTCCCGGTATAGCAGTATAGTTAAATCCGATACTTGCTACAACAGTTCGTAAATATTGAGGCATCCATTCACCATCAACTAATACAGAAGCAGCAGTAACTGTTTCAACTGATGCGTTCTTTTCAGTAACAGCGAATACAAAATATTCCTTAGTTGTAGGTTGAGGAGGAGTTTCCTCTGTCATTACGACTTTAATATCAATCGGTTCTGTACTATCATCTTCTAAAACAATATCTTTTTCAGCATCGTTGTATCCGGTAGCAGTAAACTTAACACGAATAGAAGTTCCGGGTTCACCAGTATAAGCAAATCCCATTGCTCCACCTTGTAAAGTTTGTTCAACCCAACTATTATCATTCCATAAATAACCATGAACACCTGTTGTGATATTAACAGATACCTCAGTTACAGCATGGATATAATATTGTTTAGTTGTAGGTTGAGGAGGAGTTTCCTCTGTCATTACGACTTTAATATCAATCGGTTCTGTACTATCATCTTCTAAAACAATATCTTTTTCAGCATCGTTGTATCCGGTAGCAGTAAACTTAACACGAATAGAAGTTCCGGGTTCACCAGTATAAGCAAATCCCATTGCTCCACCTTGTAAAGTTTGTTCAACCCAACTATTATCATTCCATAAATAACCATGAACACCTGTTGTGATATTAACAGATACCTCAGTTACAGCATGGATATAATATTGTTTAGTAGTAGGTTCAGGCGGAACCTCTTCAAGTACAATAGTAACACTATGTTCACCAGTAGAATTAATCGTACCAGTTCCAGTGTTAGTTATATAACCAGTTTTAGAAGCTCGGAAATCAACACTTGTTCCAACTGGAGCTGTAACAACCTCAGATTTACCAGTAGTCGATTCATCATTACCAAGAGGTTTCCAACTACTTTCAGTACTAAGTTTATACTCAAACGTAACACCGTCTAAAGCAGTAGATTCAGTATTTACAGCAGTTGCATAGATAGTACCACTTTGAACTGGAACTTTATCCATTTCAACAGTAACTTCTGCGGTAGGAATTGCATAAGTTACCAGTCGTTCAACCTCTATATAACCCGACGAAACAAACCTCAAAATTCGGCTCGTATTGACATCTCCGGTGAGTTGTAGCGGCGTATCTTTTGTGACTTGACCTAATATACCACCCGTGTCCTTATCATAGACGTATGCGGCTATTTTGGCCTTTGTTTCGCTATCGACTACCGTAAGACTTACAGCACCTTGTTCAACTGGTAGAGCTGTAAGAGTAATATCACGAATTATATTCTCATCTAACGTAATACGCTCTTCGTAAGTTTCATATCCACTTGCACCAACCTGAATTAAAATATCACGCGGGTCATAAGTTTCATATGTAAGAGTACCAGTACCTTGAGCAATAACTACATTAGAGGGTTTATCAGTAAATACAATTAAAGCATTATCAGGAGTTGCATTTACAGTTAATGTCTTTTTAGTCTTAGGTGTAAGAACAACATTAATTGTCGTATCTTCAACACCTACATCGACATAAACATCTTTTGTAATGTAATTCTCTTTTTCTACAATATAATGTAAACGACTTTGAATTAAACATTCAAGACTTGCACTGCCAACACCTGCCGATTCTTTACCTTCCGAATTAATCATTCGTATAGTAGAATCAACCGGAACAGCTTCAATCTTAATTGTTATATAATCTTCTTCATTTCGAGGAATACGAATCCAAAGTGTACCATCTTCAAACGTAGTAGGAATCTCACTTGTAACTTCAATTTGATTAATACTGTTGCTACGAACATGATTATTATGTTCTACAACAATACCATAAATCTCATTAATAGCATCTACAATACGTTTGTTATCAGTAACAAGTTCTTCAGAAGTTTTATCTTGCTTATTAATAAGCAAACCTTGAAGTTCTTGAGCTTTTTGTTTTAATTTCTCAATATCACTTGCGGCTGTTGGTAAACCAACTTGTGCGGCAGTAACTTTATGAGGATTATCATAATTACGAATATGAGCATTGAAATTATCTTTGTCATTCTCGTAATCTTCTTTATCAAGTTTCTTGTTTATAGCAGCCCAAACATCTTGAAACTTTTTATTAACTTCTGTAACATGATTGTTAATCCAAACATTCAACTGTTTGAACCAACCTTTAACCCTATTTTCAAGAGCATCAATGTACTCTTTTTGAGGTCGAGATACAGGTTTATCCATATCGGCAGTGTTATCAACATTGCCAAGACCAACTTGTTCTTTTGTTACCTCATGAGGATTAAACTTATTATTAATATGTTCAAATAAAAGTTTTGTAAGTTGTTCAACAGGATTTAAGTCCTCAGCTGTAAGCTCACGAACATATACTTGAACATCAAGAATCTCATTAACAGCATCATTAAAATCAAAATTGGTCTTTACATTCGTTCGATAAATCCACCAAGATTTACCTTCATGAACATAAATACCAGTAAGAGTAAATATCTGATTACTTATGATACCTTGTACTGTAATTGTATGTATAGAACGAACAATCGGTACAAGTATATAAAGATATTGTTGAGTTGATTTAACCCACGGAACTTTATATTCATAATGTCCTACATCAATATTTCGAGATTCAAACTCTGTAATCTTTGCAGAACTAATATCAGATTTTTCAGTTAGCTTAAATAGAGCACTATTATCGTAAGCAGTTACATTAGTTAAGTCTATTTCAATCCTCTCTTTTGTCCTATATAAATATAGGTGGCCGTTCTTTCGATAGTACATATATAATGTAGGAACTGTTTTAACACCAGCACCTTCACCATCTACTGTACCAATATATTCTCCGGTTTGGCCATTATAAACACTCGGATATACACCATCTTCAAGTACACCGAGCGCTACAACATTTCGAAGATTAATTACTGCCATACCAAGAACAATAACGAAATAAATACTCCAACTACAAAGTTAATAATAATAGGATGGATTTTAAGACCAGTTATTGCTTTCTTTCTTGCAGCTTGAATACCACAAGTAATGATTTGATAAACTAATGTAATCCATAAACTCATAAACCAAGTAGCAACAGTAGCCTTAAATAAAATACCTACGACAGTAGCAATGACGAAACCAATAATAATATCGTCTTTATGTTCTGAATAATAACCACTTAAAAAAGTAGTTATTTTATTCCATATTTTCTTTATCATAATACTAATCGTATTTATTGTTATATGACGATTAATAATAATAATGGTGCAACTTGTATGGCTCGGCCTGCGGCCTCGCTCCCCGGTGGGGCAGGAGGTTGCACGCCCACTTGTCACATAACATTAGCATCATTAAGAGAATAACTCCTAACACCACAATTAATAGCATTAGGAGTTATCCTTGTGGTTACATTTTTAACAAATCAATTTCTTACTTAATGAGTGCCAATACCCCTTCAAGTGCAGTAATTGCAGAAGTTTTAGTATTGTCAATAGCAATAAATTGAGTAACCTGTAAACCCTCTGTATGTAAATTAAAGGGATGTGTGAAATCAGCACGAGAAGTAATTACATAAGTGTCATACATAACACCCTCGGTAGCTGTAAAAATATCACCATAAACACGGTCATATTCCTTGAAATTAGGATTATAACCTACACCAGCAACATCTGCTTCTTTCTCAAGTTTAGCAACTTGGTCATAAGTACCAACCGGAGTTTGATTCTCAGTACCCTCTTCAAGCGTAGCACGAAGAATACCATCAAACGTCACATAATACTCAAAACCTGCGGCGCCAGTGAACGTAACACTTGCTTCGGTGAAATTATCAATCGTAATGCTATCAGCACCAAAGCGAGCATTAATCTTAGTTAAAGTCTTTTCAACCTCAACTTTCAGACGAGCAATAATATCAGCACTTGCTTCGTCAATTCCGTTGATAGTTACGCTGGCATTGTAAACTTCCAGAGGATAACCACCAAAAGAATTAATAGGCTTGCACGAGATAATAACCTCAGCATCGAAACCTTGATAACCAATACCACAATTAGCTACAAGATTCGTAAACTTATACGTTTTACCAGCAGGAGCAAGATATTTTTCTTTATGTTGCTTCGACCACTTAGGATTAATCCAAACGCCGCGCTTAACTTTGCCATCACCAAGACCAAGAACAAACTGCAACATTTCGTCATCCTTGACATCCGAAGCAGCTGCAACGACTTTACCAGCCGAATTAAGAAGAACAGCTTGTCCGCGAGTCAGCTTGCTAACATCATTATTAGCAAGTGTTGTCAGAAAATCATTTGCGACAATTACACTTTTCATTTTCTATTCTAAATTTGATTGTTGTTTAACAGCACTAAAACTGTCATCTTTAAGAACAAGAAGAATATCGCTAACTACACTATCTATGAAATCAGGTGTAACTTCCATATCTGACATTTGGTTAATATCAATATTAAAAAGACGTGGCTTCTTAATATATGAAATCTTAACCGCATCAACACAAAAATCATCACCGTAATAAACAAACAGCCTATCATCAACAAGCTCACTTATTGGATTAAGATGTCTGTTTTTATTACCATAGAAGTTATTTAGAGTAGCTCGAATATTTTCGGTAGCAATTAAATCATTTTCAGAAAACTTATTTCCTACATTTACGAACTCGTCATAAGTAGTATTATAAGTAATAACAGGAATGTCTGTATCATTAACTTTTAATGCAGTTTCATCTTTTGCATTAGAAGTAATAATAATACAATCTTTATAATAACGACCAATCAGATTCTCCCAATAAACATTATATTCATTAGAAAGAGCTTGACGTAATCTATCACAAGTCAAACCTGCGATTTCATACAAATCAATCTTATCTGAATCACTATCATAAAGAGAAAGAATATCTGAAATATCAATCTCATTCCCATTAACAATAATTTGTCCATTAAATTCATCACCAGTTAAAGCGATTTTAGACAAATCAATTAGATGATAATATAAATTCTTAACTTCATCATCAGGATAAACCTCATGTAAATTCTCAACAAGTCGAGCTTTACCATAAGTTAATCGAGAAGTAGAAGAAATAAGTTTTAGATAATCACCCGGAAGAATAACGAAAGCTCTATTTGGATAATCCGCATCTTGCTTATCACGTTTAAGTTTAAGCCACGGTGTTTCACGTTTTAATGATTGAATATCATCTACACGTTTTTTACTATCTTCAAGACCTTCGCCTTTATAATTAGTTTTCCTATTTGATTTAGTTTGTATATATTTAACGGCAGCTCGATTCAGCATCATATCAATAAACTGAGGAGCAATACTCCGATGTCTATTAGATGTTATCTGCTGTATTCGTTGCTCTATTTCGATGTGTAACTCTTTTACCGTTTCATACATGACTAACCTTTCAAACTACGATACTTCGCGTTCCACTCGGCAACAATACCTTTGTTGTTATCATTCGAGAAATACGATATAGCATCATTAATATTATTACCAATAACATTTTCCGGATTAGAAGCATCGACAATGATAGAACTATTCGGAAGTTGTCGAATAATATTCATCCAAAGATAAATAGTAATCTTAGCTTTCATCTCCAGATGTTTATCATCAACAATACTAATAAACTTCTGCGGGTCACTGTCAATAAGTTCAAGAAGAACAGATTGCTTATCATCGGCAGTCATTGCCATAAATTCCGAATAATCACCTACGCTACCTGTCGATACAACAACATTGTCGATAAGTGCGCTATTCGGATTATTAATAAGTTCTGTATATTTCTTGAGAGCATCAGTGCGAAGTTTCGTCCGAGCAGCTTTGAGTGCTTTACGCTCACTATCCGAAGTAAGATAAAATTGAATATTGACGCTCTTATTAATGTCTTCAACCTTATTAGCAACTTTGCTACTTAAAAGGCAATATCTCCAACTAATATAATCGGGAATATTAACAAAAGTAACATACTTATAAAGTTCCGTTTCATCAAGTTCCTTAATCCGTTTCAGAACAATAGCTTCAAGTTCTGAACCAGTTTCATTCTTAATCTTATCAGCTTTTTTAAGTTTACCGATAAGTTCGTCGATATTACTTTTCAGAGCAGGATTACCTAAATCTAAAACGTAAGAAGTATCAAACTCTAAGCCATGAACAGGAATCTCAAGAAGAAAATCATTTAAGTATGTAGTGATTCGTTCTTGCCAAGAACTATCAATAGGAGATACACCAACAACAGTAGGAAGAAGAACTCGCATTTCCTCACTACGGCTCAGCAGTTCATTAACAGGACGAATAGCAGAACCAAGACGAAGAAAGTCAGTTTTGAAAGCATCTTTATTCCGAAGTTCAAAAGAAGAAGGATTGTTCCTCCATTCAATACGAACTGAACGATTAACTTTAATCATATTTTTAACATTTTAAGTTATTCAATCTTTTATATGTTAATGAGTAGTAATAACCTTTCGATTATTACTACTCAAATTGGGTGTTTAGTTCAGAGCTAAATCAAGCCAGAACGAAGTAGTAGGATTATCAATATTGATACCCTGCGAACCAAGAACTTCATAAGAAGCAATATCCTTCGTATCCGACAGTTGAGTACCACTTGCAAGCCCCCACGAAGCAGGCAGTTCAGCCATACCTTTATAGACACCTACTTTATACTCACGACCCTCTTCACAAACAAACTTAATATTACGCTCACCATTCGAACCCATAGTATGGTCAAGGAATACAGCACTATAAGAAGTAATAGGCAGACCTTGATACATATTACCGGCTTCACGGTCACGACGAGCACGAATACCGTGGTCGAACATATCAACAATCTTGACAGTAAGAATCTTACCATTAAACATCTTATAACGGTTAAAATACTTACCATAAGACATCATCTCACCATCGCTCTTAATCTCGTTATCACCAAGAGTTACAAAGTAATTCTTAAGACGAGCATCATAATAGATAGCATCATTGAACATTCGTGCGAAACCTTTACCGCAATAAAGAACAAGTTCCTCAACGGTAGAATCAATACGATTGTCAAAGATACGAGTGATGATACGGTCGAAACGATTAAGTGTCAGAACAGAATACGTTTCATAATTACCAACAGCTTTGAGAATATCAAGAACACCAGCACCACGAGGAATTGCCTCACCAGTCTTCTCATCCTTTAAGTGGATAATACCATTCGAATCACGGTTGTACTCCGAGAACCACAAGTCCTCTTCGAGCATCTCGCGTCGCATGATTTCCCACATCTTCATTTCGTAAGGCATCCAAAGACTACGCTCACCACCAGATGCAGTATCAAAAGCAATATTAACAACCTTATTACCCATGTTACCAGCAATTTCTTTCGAGAAACGGTAGTAACCATACTGGTTAGTTGCCTTGCTGAACGACTGGTTATTCGAGCGGTTTCCGTCAGACTTGCTACCCGGAATAGTCGAAGCACCTAATGCCCAAATAGCACCACTAATGAAGTCTTTTGCAACAGCATCAGCCGAAATAGGAGCACCTGACATATTGGTAAAACGATAAACGTATCCACCAGTCGAAGTAGCAATACCCTCATTCTGAATACGCCATTGCATACCAGACGGAGCAATAGCCGTGTGCTGATAAATAAACCAATTATCCTCCATTTCAACCTCAACAGTTCCATAAGGTTGAATAGCAGCTTTATCAGATACCAGCTTTTTCAGACGAGAAGTAACACGCTGGCGAGGAGCAATTTCCCAAGTATATTGAGTATCACCACCATTCAGCTTAACTTTTGTTGTAACAGCACCTTGACCCTCAGTAAGAGTAAGAAGAGGATACTTGTCACTATCCTTACCCCAAAGATAAGTAAGATTACGATTAAGTTTAACAGGGTCAATCAAATCAAAATTCAGAAGCATATTAGCATCTGTATATTGATTCGAGTCAAATTTTACAGTTCCAATTTCACGCATTGTAAATTAGATTTTTGGTTAAGTTATTATTATAAGGCAAGAACATTTGCTTTATTTAATAGGTAAAACAATTTTATCATCCTTTGCAGTCTTTTGAACTCTGGGATTACCATTGTTTTTACCAGTCTTACTTGCTAATGAACGAAGACGTTTAACTTCTTTTTTAGCAAGTTCAGCTTTAATCAGTTGGTCAACTCCACCGTCAAGATTCATAATAAATCGCATAGCCAATTCAGCAGGATTAGAAAGACGATTAATCTCATCAATCTGTGCTTGACTATAAACCATTCCATTAATCTCTTGAACAGGACGAGAGAAGTAATCAAATAACTCTTGACGAGAAATAAGTTTCTCACCATCAGTTGTCTTAATTCTCAGACCTTCTTTCGGAAGAGCGTATTCTCCAATCTGACCTTTAACAACAATTAAATCATAAAGACTACCCGGTGCATTATGAACTTTGACAGTACCGTCATCTTCATATGAAACACCAAAGTATTTAATTTCCTTTTCAAGTTCAGCCTGCATTTCTTTGGCCTCACGTTCATGAATTGCTTTAATCTCACTCTCTTGAGTTTTACGCAACCAATTAAGACTTTCAGTTGCATCATCTTTAAGAGTGTTATTTGCTTTTGCAAACTCGACAATTCGTTTGGCACGTTCCGGAGAAGTACCTTTTTGAATTTCAGCTTTATAGATTAAATCAGCAAGTAAGTTATCATCATCTTTGATTTCAACTTTACTATAATCTACATTTGCCGAATAACCTTCGATTGTACCGAACTTACTCTTATATTCAACAAGAGCTGCAATATCAGGATTGTTAGCTAAAAACTCATTAAAACCTTTTGCAAAACCCTCTCGTTCACCAAGAGCTTTTACAGCAGCTTCACGTTTAGCAAAACCCTCAATCGTAGGTTCAAACTTAACAGGTTCACCTTTCTCATCTTTAATAACAATACCACTGGCCTTTGAAATAGCTTCGATATAATCACCGTCTAATTCATTAGGCTCTTCATCAGACATTGCATCAATCTGTTCTTTTGTGAACTTAATTTCACCGTTATCATCTACGGCGTTTCCGTTATCATCAAGTGTGTAAAGAGTACCATCAATTTCTACTTGTTCAGGTTCAGTTTCTTCTTCACCATTACCAGTAGAACCACCCTTATCACCTTCTTCTTCAGCTTTCTTACGAGCAGCTTCCTCTTCAGCTTTACGTCGTTCTTCAGCTTCTTGAGCTTCTTTAGCTTCCTTAGCTTTACGTTCTTCTAATTCTTTACGAAGACGTTCTTGTTTTTGCTCCTGAGTTTCATCATCAGGTATAACAACTTTTTCAACAGCCATATTAGTATTTATTTATAGTTGAATATTATTACATGAACAAAGATATACTATATATAATATATTATCAATAATTATAGTAGTATTACCTTGCAGGTTCTCTTGCTCGGCGTCGATAATTCTCGGTCATCATTGCTTTAATTCTTTTTGTAACTTTATTCTATTAACATCAGAAGTAGTGTAACCAGATTGAGCAGCCATAGCTTCATCTTTATCTATATTACCATTTCCATTGGTATCGACTTTAAGTCGCATATTCCAAATCTCTTTTTCACCTTCTTGTTTAAGAACTTCAAGATTAATATCATGTTCTCTATCAAGAGCATTTTGTTGAGCTTCAAATTCTTGTTTAGCTGCTTCACGCTGACTAACAATTTGTTCAACTTCTGCTTGAGCTTGTTGTTGAACTTGTTGCATTTGAAGTTCATAATCTCGACGAGCTTGAATAGCTTTCTTAATATTCTTAGCAATAGAAGTAATATTATTATTTTCAATAGCTTCAATAGCAACTTCCAGTTGGTCATTCTGACCTGCGCTAAAAGCAAATTCTTTCATCATATTCAGCTTATTCTGAACATCGGCATTATTACGAATATAAATTCCAATATTACCAGAGAAATCAGAAGAACCATCAATATCAACTACAACAACTTTATTAGTTGTCGGGTCTACATAAGAACCTCGTTTACCGTCAATCCAAGCAAACTTACTGTAATCAATATTTGCAACATAATCACGTTCACGGAAGAGATTAAAACATTCAAGACTCCAAACACTTCCGGTCATTGCTTGAGAATAATTCGATTCATTAACAGCCTTACCTGCATAATCTTTAGCATCACCAAAGCGAGCATTATTCATATTAGCTGCTTCCCAAGCTTCTGCTTTCAAACCTTGCTTAAGATTATCAAGCATTTGAATATAATTCGTAATAGCACTTGTAGCTACTTCTCGAATAGATTGTAAAGCATTAGGTTGTGCATCAGAATCATCAAACGGTAAGAAACTATCTTTATTCGCAACAGCAAGACGTTCCTCGGTAGTCATGTCACTACTATCAGCGAGAATACTTTCAGGGAATAATAACCAAGACTTAAACTTAGCTACTGCACGTTCTTGTTGTAAAGTATAAATACGATACAGAGCAAGATAAGGTAAAACACGGAAAGGAATAGGATTACGAAGATTATCTTTATGTAAACCTACAATACCATTATAAGGTAATTTACAATCACTATAATTGTTAAATCTTTCACGTTGAACTTCGATAGGTCGTGGCTTAATATAAATACCACTATGACAACCACCTATACGCCAACCTTCCCAAACTTGATTTATCCATTCCCATTCAATTTCAATATCACCAGCAGAAGCATCAAATTCATAATCTTCGTCTACAACACTTTCAACGATATTTCCTAATAAATCTCGATGTTTAAGAATACCTTGCTTAATTTCAGTTTTCCAAACATAATGATAAATATCAATTTCTTTACCATATAATCGAGCTTCACTACGAAGTGCTTCCGCGTTAGTATGTAAGATAGCTTTACGTTCAGCAAAATCTGTTTTATTGAAGATTTGAACTATGCCATCAGGAGCATCATATTTAGGAGATACAGTATAAATATCTTTAAGATAATTCATCTCTGCATCTGTAAGTTCATCACGGAATCTATCAATGATTTGTGGAATAGTCATTCGATAAACACGAACTCCTGCATCATCATCTTCGATATATCGTTGACCACTTTCAATACGATAATATTCGAGAGGAGATATTACTTGAAGATAAACATCACCTTTATAAACTTCTCGATAAGTATAAACCTCTTCACAAGCCCACCAATAGAAATAGCATTGTTGATACTTGTCTTTCGCTTCAACAATAGTATTGATAAGTTCAAGACGTTTTTGAGTTGTAATAGTTACATCATCAATCCAATCGTTAAGAACTTCCTCAATAATATCGTTAAGTTCACCTTGCTTAATTGTCTTTTGACCAGTATTAAATCCTGCCTCATTAAGACGATTAATAATTTCTTGATTACAATAAGCCATTACTTTATCAGCAAGAACTTTATTGCGAGCAAGAGTTACAGAAGGGTCATTATTAAATACTTGATAATTAGAGAACATATTAATAAATTCTCCCATATATCGTTCTTTAATAGGAGTAAGAAAATCTACATCACGTATCTCACCATACATTACAGCTTTCTCACCAACCTTATCAATATAATTCCGAAGAACATATTCATAAGTCTTAGGGTCTACTAAACCATTAGCAGCATCGAGAAATTTCTGTGTAACAGTTTTATCATTCTGACCAATAGCAAGATTAATCCAATAGTTACAATTAGGAATGTACCAAGCTTTCGTTTGTTTTGTAGCAGTACTTGCACGCTGGTCAGGCATAACAAGTGGAGTTGCTCTTAAATCACGTTCACTCATTTTAGGAATCTATTAACTTTACGATCAGTGTTATTAGTTTTACTTTTCGAGTTAGCTTCTCGTTCAAGTAAAAGAGAATCTTTACGAAATTCAAACATTGCAACGATAGCCGAACTTAATCGGTCTGCATTACGTCCAAATATAAATCTATCCAACTCTAATAAGAAACTTATATCATAAATTTGATTAAATCTATATATTGGTGTATCGTCGGACGTTTTTCCGACAATTTCGTATAAGAAATCCCGCACCATGCGCATACCCTCTAACTTAATATCGCCATCACCAATGACAATACCATAACCTGTAATACGAGGGCCATCAACACTACGATTAATATAACTACTTGGGTCTTTTAATAACTTATCTCTATAACCCCATTTCTTGAAATTAGTAACAAGTTCACCAGTACCAGCTTCATAAAGAACTTTACAATTCCAACGTAAACAAGCATAAAGAACAAGTTTATCGACAGCTTCCATAGTATCAAGACGACCACAATAAGAAGCAACAAGTCGTTTACCCATGTAAGGAGTTTTGCTGTTAGTACGCATCCACACTTGAAAACTTGCAAGTGAATTTTTTGTACTAACTTCTTCTTTATTTTTATCTACACGATATGGGTCATAAGAAATAAAATAAAGACTACCATCATTTGGAATAGGAGAATAAAATTCTCTTATACAACCATGAACATCAGTCTTTGAATTATGAGGTACATCAGTTATATATTCATGGAATCTATCGGAACCAAATATAGTTCGTTCAATACATTCCTGTTTAGTAATAAATCTAACACGTCCATCATCAAGTATATACCAACCATCTTCATAAAAATGATTAGACTTATCATATTTAATAGCGTTAATATGATTAGTAAGTTCCGGACTGTGAAAAATGTTCTCTTGTGTGTTCGTAAATGCCTCATTAGGACTGTTAGCACGTTGACCTACATAAATATTATATTCACCAGCATCTTTCTCTTTTTCTGCACCACGTTTCTTATCATAATCATCCTTCCAAGAAGCAAACAGTAAAGAATTACCATCTTCTATAAAAGGTTCATAATCCCATATCTGCGGAAAAAAGAAACCACAAACAGCATGTCTACTATTAGCATCCCAGATATTTTCCATAGGAAGCATATCATTCTTTCCGGGATTATAAAAACAATTACTAAAAGCTTCCCAGTTAGCACCTTTTGTACCACCCGTACCATATACACGAATAGTACCAATTCGCATTGCACCTGATTCACTATTAGACATCATAACGTCTAATGCCTTTTGAAGATTAGGACAGTTATGAGTAATAGTAAAATCTTCTAATAATACAAGATTATCACCATCTACTTCAAATCCATAGTATCTGCCTCGACCAATAGGTTTAATATCAAATCGAGTTTCCAATACATTCTTTTGTAATGAAATACAATTTTCTGCTTTTTTACGATTTATTTTAGTAGGAATTAAATGACAACCAGATAAAATAAAAATTCTATAATAAGTAACACCTCTTATAATCTTTTCTGAAACAGTGGTTTTCAATCCAAGACTTCTACAAATATAAACAATATCATAAACAATTGCAGGGTCTTTTTGAGCTATTTCAAAATTATGTTTTTTAGAATCATAAGAACCATCAGTGTCAATAATACCAGCTAAAAATTCTAATCTACTTTGTTTATCAGTATAAATGTACTCTTTTGGAATATATTTATTATGAAGAACTCCCATATTAAAAAGTTCTTGTCTAAACCAATTATCCGAAGCATCTTCACATTTTACTAATGTAATTCTTTTAGCATTAGAATTAGTATCTGCAATCGAATAATCAAGATTATTATTTTTTGAATATTCTTTTAAATAATCAATTACTTCACTATCTTCATTGGTAAATCTACATGTATCTTTATCTCCATCACCAATCCATAATCCAAAAACATAAGGTTCAATTTTAACATTCTTTTTATCAAAATCAATACATGTTTTTATAAGAGCATGATTATCTTTCCAGCGAGGATGTTCTTTAATCATATTTATATAATCTGGAGCAGTCATAGTAATCGGTTTACATATATTACCATAACTTTTCCTATAAATCATATAAATGTCATGCTTACTATTTACAACATGAGATTCACCATTTAAAGGAGTAACTTCGTATAAATCATCTTCACCATTTATAGTAGCTAATACTGTACGAGGGTTTCCGTCAAGTCCCATAAGTTTATCACCTACTTTAATATCTTGAACAAATTTAATTTGTCCATCAGACATTATAAAACCAGTATTTTCCCCAAAACATTTACCTGCTTCCTCAAAATCAGTTTCAATAGCTTTCTTACCTACTGCGGCACTTTCATTTTTACCAATAGCAACACTTAAAAGTTTACTACGAAATCCGAAAGCCTTCTGACCTTCTTTTGATTTCTTATATCCAAGCTCAATACCTTTATCAAAGTTCTCACTTAGATAACCTCTTCGCCAATAAGTTTTATCTTCATACCAATCGAGATTAACTTTAACCATATAAGATGTAGCACCTTTTTCAGTTAAGTAATCCATTTGGTCGGCAGCAAGTGTAACAGTTACATTCTTATTTGCGTTAATAGTATTAGCTGCTTGACTACCACGTTTATATGAAAAACCTTTACGACGAGCTTTTGCCTTACATAAGTTACAACTATTGTTAGCAATCAACTCATCAATTTTAAAGTTCCAATAATCTCCATCCCAAAATCGAGGAAAACCTTCAACAGTATTAACCTTAAATCTTCCCTCTTTATCTAACTGTTTACGTTCCTTTTCATTAGGAGCACGTTCGATACGACCATAATTAAGATAATTATAATGGTCGCCAGTTATACGAACTTTATGAAGTAAAGCCTTACGTTCAGCATCAGATTTAGCTGCTAAATAAGCAGGAATATCTTTAATGTATAATTTACAATATGCTTGGACACCTTTAACTCGTCTATCCATTTCACGTTGCCAAAACTTTATGGCATTAGGACTATCATCAGGTTCAAGACAATAACATCCATGTTTTTCATAAAAGTCTGCAACACGACTAAATATTTCAGTACCTACGAAAACAAAGTCTATTTTCATAAGTACACCACCACTTTCACCTATAAGAAAATCGTTATCTCTGTCAATCCAAGGTTTACCAGTAAAACGACAAATACTTGAAGATAAAGGTTTGTAACTTTCTTTATCTTCAAGTATGTAATCTATAAACGGACTTCTACCAGTTTCATAACCATAACGATTATCTTTACGATAATGTTTCTGTTTCGTTAGGAGCGTTAGATGCTCTATCATTTGTTCCGTCATAGCTATCTCTATATTCAGCTCCACCACGAATTGACGTTACACCTTTTTCAATCTTATCCCACTTATCATTAAGCTCAGTAAGACTTTCAACTCGTGCAGGAATTTCATTAGCAATTTTAATAATCTGTTTAAGAGTATCTTCACAAAGAGCTAAATCTTTCATTTCAAGTTCTTTCGACATTAAATCTTCTATACCATCAGTTAATATACGAACTAACTTACTTGAAAGATTCAAAGATTTAATAGTAGAATTAATTAAATCTTCAACAGCTGTAATATTAAGATTTGATTTTACAAATTCAATAGCAGATAAAACAACTTTATCCGGTAGATAAGATTCATCTAAACCAGCATTAGACTTAGCATAAGCATAAGCTTCTTTTTTAGTAAGTCCTGCTTTCGTTACATAACCTTTTCTATCGGATAAATATAGTATAAATCTAAATTCTTTTTCTGCAAAAGATTTATCTTTACTATCATCACGAGCATATATCTGTTGAAGTAAAGGATATTGAAGTATTTCTTCTACATCAAGAATTAGTTTATCATTTTCTATCTTAAATCCATGTACCATACATTATTTTATTTCAGCAATACCTTCTTTAATAAAAGGTGCATTACTATCTACATCAGAAAACTTATTATGTTTGAACTCTTCTAATCTAATCCAATCAGCAGTACGAAGAAATTCAAATATCATATTTCCCATATTCTGAACAAACTTTTCATTTTCACTTAATTCTAATTCACCAATACTACTAAGCATTTGATGAACAAGTTCATGAAAATATGTATTCTGCATTTGTGTATTAGAAATCTCAATTCCATAATCTAATGATTGTAATTGAATTACACCATTAGCAATAGAAGATTTACCGAGATTTCCAGCGTTTTGTTTATTCTCTGTAATAACAGTTAAAATATCAACACCAGCTAATACACAACTCTTAGGAATATAATTTTTAATTTTACTCATCGACTTGATACAAATATTAATACAGCGTTCAAAGCAATAGAACCAGCTGCAATCCAACAATTTCTACGTTTCTTTTTTCGTTCAGCTAAATATCTTTCTTGATAATCAATTAGCTTACTATTGAGTGAATCAAGACCACCAAAAGAAACAACCAAAAGACTATCACGAATAGCAATATGATAAGACTGGAAGGATATAACGCTATCTTGTACCCTTTGAATTTCACTGGCAGTAAGATATAATTTTTCATATTTTTCACCTTCAAGAAGTTTTATAGCTAACTTACGAGTTTCTTTCGGAGTAAAAACAATAACTGTATCGCCATCAATCTTGTATCTTTTTTGCGATATAGCGGAGAACGGAATCATCACTAATGATATTACTATCATTAAAATCATTTTCAGCTTTCTCATAAATAGTAATAGTTTTTTGTTTAATTCCTCTAAGACTATCAATAACAAATTGTTGTTCATTAATAATCTTATCATATTTCTCAATAAAACTATTAAGACTATCTCTTAAAGATTTAATAGTTTCATCATGTCTTTCAATACCTAAAAACTTACGATTAATATGTCTACCTAAATAAGTAGCTCCAATACCAATCGCAAGAATCAAAACTATATAAAATATATATCGAATAGTATCTTTCATAGCTTACAAATCTAAATCCATTTCATTAATAAGAACATAAGATTGAGTTCCTTTACCAATTGCCTTATCAAATAAAGGAATAATAATATCATTCCATTGATTCACATCTTTGATAACTTGACAACCAGCAGAATAAAGACCAATCTCATCACTTACTTTCCAGCTTGACGCCCTATGTAAATTAATACCAAACATACCAAAGTCAATATTATCGGTAATATCAATTTTGTCATCTCGATTATTGTCACGAATTACTTGACAAGGATTAGCTTGAACAAGTGCTTTATATTGTCCTTTATGTTTACCTATTTTCCAAAGAGCTTTGTGTACACCTTCTCGAAGAACTGCACAACCTTTATTATTAACAGGAGTTTCAAGATTTAAATTACTTGGGTCAGTAGTAGCTTCAAAAACCATACATTCCCATATATTAAAATCTCGTTCATAAAACATTACAATAACATCATTATAATGTTTAGTACAAGTACTTTTAGAACGAATACCCCAAATATTAAGATTAATAGGATAACTATCATTTTTCCTAAATATAGGATATTCTAAATCTTTCGCAATTTCAATAAGTCTATTTGGTAAATCATTTACATCAATAAGTTTATTAAATAATGCGTTATATTTTGATTCCTTAGTTACTTTCATATTTGTAATACTTTTTGTAACTTGTGTGGGCCTCGCTCCGCTCGGCCTTTCGGGTGCTCCGCACCCTCACCCGGTGGGGGAGTGGGTTGGACGCCCACTGGCGACACCATTTGCATCATCACTTATAACACTTCTATCGTCCAAACTAAATTTTATAGTTGCCCACGATAATTACTATTAAAAATCCTAATAAGATTTACTGCAAGTTTACCATGAGTATCTATATAATAAATCTTAATAGTTTTCATAGTTTAGAAAAGTGTTTTAGCAGTTTTATAAATATGTTTACTTGAATAATCAGCAATCATCATTCCGACTTCATTTTTAAGATAAGGAATATCATACATTTCTACGACTTCCTTATCTTCTTCATTTTCGTCTTGAAATTGATTCTGAATAGTTCTAATGTGACAGAGAATAATTCCTACATTTTTATAACCCCAGCTCTCAACAAGATTAGCATAAGTAGAAAGTTGCATTGCATAATGATTACCTATACTATCAGCGAGGTGGTCAAGTGGTGCACCGAAATATTCCTCTTTATAAATAAAATTATTGAGGTCAAGTGTACCATCAAGTTTCTTATCATAATAACCACTTTCAAATCTAATTGGAGCCTTATTAGTTTTCCAGTCTAAAATAATAAATTCCTTATCACGAATTAAGAGAATATCAATAAGACCGGAAACAAGATTTTGACTATCATAAACACCAATCTCAGCGTAAATATGATAACCTTTCGTAACAAGAGCAGCAATCAGACTAAATATATCAGGATACTTTTCTCGAATACCAGTTTTAACAAAATATTCAAGATTAAGTTTACCGTATTTATGACTACCAACAATATCATCTATCGTATAGATTCTGTCATTGATAAAACCATTAGCGTTTAACTTATATCCGTTACAAGTCTTAATAGCAGTTTCAAGGTAATTATGTTTCTTTGTTCCTTTATCACAAGCTTTAATAGTTTCTTGTTCCCATTCCCAAAGAATTTGTTTCTTAGTTTTACCTTTATATTTTTGATATTTTGGATGTCGAGGATTCTTACCTATACGTTCACACGCTGCGGCAATTTCTTCTTTCTTAAATTCTTGCGTATATTTACCAATAAGAGTAGTAACAGATATGTAACCATTACCTAAATCATCTGTGTACTTATGTTCCTCTTCATTAAAGTACAGTATTCTACCCTTTGGCAAAATCTTTTCTGAAACGCATTTTCTTCCCATCTTCTTCGGCAGTTCTACGTCTACGACGATTAGCAATATGATAAGCAATAATCTTTGCTTTACGTTCCTCTCGACTTAAACCTTCAAGTTCCTCAGCATGAGTTTTCTTAAAGAACTTAGCTGGACTATATTCAAATCTACCAACACGAGGAACACTAACAACTTCATCTCCTCGCATCATAGCTTTGGCAACACTATCCTTTTGTATTCTTTCTAATAACTCTAATACTTTCGCCTTTTGGTCAGGTCTTAATTTTTCCCAAGCCGCAACACTTCGTTTATAAGAAGCAGGTCGTCGAAGAACATAAGGTTTAAGATGTTTTTCAATACGTTCATCTACGAAAGGAACTAACTTATCATAAACAAAAGGATTAAGCATATTTTAATTATTAACGGCAGGAGATTCAATCCAAACACCTACGATAGAATATTCATCTACAAGAACAAATTCACTAAACTTAACAGTTCCAACACCAATAATAGATTTACCTTCACGATGAACTTTCTGTTTAGCTGCAAGTGTTTGAGTATCGCCCGGCATTTGAATAAGAGTAGGAATACAACCGTTTTCCAGTTTTACTTTATCTTCAACATTAAGACCTTTGACATTTTCGGCAACAGCCATAACAGTATAATCCTTAGCTGGAATCTTATTAATCTCCTCGTTATTAAGAATATTAAGGGTAGATACTTCAAAATCTGCACGAAGAAGAACTTTGTTACCACGAGGACTAAATGCAATTTTTGTTTCCATAGTTTTACTTTGTTTAGGATTTACATTATTATAACTACGAGTACAAATATATAATATAATCTTATCTCATGCAAGTAAATCTAAATAAATTTCAAACTGAATTAATAAAATTATCACTATCAGAAGCAGAATTATCAATAAGTCTAATAGTAATTACAGTATTAGCGATTGCAAGACCTCACGAGTGGGCGTCCAACCTACTCTCCCACCGGGAGTACACAAATTAAAACTAATAAAATCTCTATTAAAAGCTCTTCAAAATTTATCACTTTTTGCATCACCAATTTTCCCACCAAAAGAATCAATTTTGGCGACATTAGTATCTTGACCAGTTGCACTATTAAAATCACTAATTTTTGAACTAATTTTTTCGTTATTAAATTCGTTATTAATTTCGTGATTATTTGATATAGTTTCTGAATTACGAGTTGGAATTTGTATATATATTATATATTCATTATTTGTAATAATATTACTTGTAATATTATTACTATATATAGGTATATAGTCAATTAATTCAAAAATTCATTCAAAAATTACGGAAAATAATGATGCAAAAATTGTAGATTTTAGTGAAGATAGAGGTCATTTTACAGGTAATCTTACAGGTCAAATTACAAGTAATATTGAAATTACATTAAAAATTAATTCAAAAATTAAGGAAAATGGTAATGAAAATAATAGAGATTTTAATAAATAAACTAATGAAATTTTAAGTAAAATTAAAAATAAAGAAAATGAAAATTCAAAAATTAGAGAATTTAATATAAGATTTAATAATGAAATTAAAAAGATTTTAAGTGATTTTATAGATAATGATACAAGTCTTTTTATAAATGATAAGAATAAAGATAAATTTTCTAAGGATTTTAATAACTTTTGTAAAGATAAAAATGAAGATTTTAATAATAAATTTCGTGATAAATCTATAAGTCTTTTCGCAGGTATCGGAAATAATATGAATGTTTATAATAAACTTATGAATCTTAAAATGAATAAAAGATGTAAAAATAAAAATGATAATTTTAGATATTACAATAGTGATAAAAACATTAAGGGTTTTTAAGATTTATAGATTGAATGAAATAATAATATAAAGAATAAAGATTTTAATAATTATGAAAGTGTTTATAAAGGTATAGAAAATAATATAAGTATTTGTTATAAATTTCAAAATGATTTTAATGATTATTTTCAAGATAAAAATAATAAAAATATTAATGATTATAAAAGTATTTATACAAATAATGATGATAAAGATAAATATTTTATATATTTTAGTAATTTTATAATGATAGATAAAGGAAATTTTATAGATAATTTTAATGACGAATGTGTGAGTTTTATTATGGGTATCGGAAATAATATAAATGTTTATATTGTGGAAGTACCTAATGAAACTGCCCCGTCCATTCAAGGGTTTGCGAAGCCCCCCGCTTGAGATTGCAGGAAAGAAAAAAATAAACGTTTCCTGAATAGTCTAACTAAACATTATTCAACTATGGCAAAGCAAATCAAAGAAGCAACTGAAACAATCGTTAAAGTTGTTCGCATTAGCGGTAAAACTAAACCGCTGGCAATTAATGGTAAAGAGAATACAGATAACGTCGTATTCTTGCGTGCTTTCGATGCTGAAAGCGGTGCGAAACTCGATACGCCGCTAAGTATTACAGAAAGTAGGGCAAAAATGTTCGGTTTCTCGTGTCTTTGTATTAGTGAAGAAACAGCCGAACGCGATAACGCCGGAAATATGGTTGAGGAACTCAATACGCTGACGAATCCGCCCAAGTACTACGAAATGACATTGCGTGTAATACCGAAAGGCGAACTGGGAGAATGGGGATACAAGACAAAGAAGGCCGTGACGGTGGACGGCAAAGAGTACAAAGCGGGCGAACTTGTGCCCTATCGTACTACCGGAACAATGATAGTCGAAGCAATCGGAAAAGAGTACAAAGATACTGATTTCAAAAGTGCCGCGATTAATCGTATCAACGGAGCCGCGAACGCAGCCGGTGATATGGCATATCGCGTTGAAACTTTCCGTCTGATGTTCGGACGTGTTCCGAATATGGCTAACGAGGAAGACAGAAATACGTTGCTTTCGCTTCCGGTAGCACACTAAACTAATAGCGTTGAGGATGGCGAACGTCGTAATGATGTTCGTCATTCTTTTCGTAAATTACAAGTTTCATTACGACCAACACTTTAATTTATATTACGACCAACACTATTAAAACTATGAAATGGTTAGGATTTATAGCATTAGTTCTAATTGAATCATTAATCGCATTTGGTTTACCATTAGAACAAATAGGATTTACTATTCCACAAACGATATTAATTTCGTGTTATGTTGTGTTATTAATTATCACAATTACGGGATTTATTGTTACGCATTTTGTAAATCTACAAAAAGAAAGAGAAAATGAATTTCGAATTTTAATACGAGAATTAAGAGAAATTAAAGAAGTAGTAGGAACATCTGAAACACGAGTAATTAAATTAGAAAGTTTGATAGAAAATGATGTAAGAAATGATATAGAAAGAGTGTATATAAATGTAATGAAAGAATTGAAACGAAAAGGATAATTAGTTGCAGAGGTATTATCTCCACTTTTATCTTTATTATTTTCACTATCAGAATCTCTAATTTTAGGCAAATAATCTCTTTATAATTGTTATTAATCATTTTTCATTATCATTTATAATACTTTTAATATTAATATTTTTATTAATATTTTTATTGCATGGTTGCAAAAACACATTGAAGCAATTTACTTTTTTGAAGTATTAACATTGTCTTTACAAACAGGAAG
>ERZ779922.50-NODE-50-length-93986-cov-12.706455_pt1 | contig 93986 bp, 87 predicted proteins | sample MGYA00511544_ERZ779922 | MGnify/ENA primary metagenome ERZ779922 (study PRJEB29588, sample SAMEA2154516) | human gut metagenome | biome: human gut; feature: human-associated habitat; material: faeces | place: Denmark | collected 2008/2010 ... | reverse complement strand
CATAGGGCGTCCAGAAGCAGCCCACCAGCGCCATGGCCGTGATGACCGCCGCGATGGCAAGGCCGATGCGGAGATAGTGATTCTTTTTCTGGTGCAGCAGCACGGAGCCTGCCCCCTTTCCATAGAAATTTCTCTTTACAAATGTGTGCGGCTCAATCCGTCAGCCGCAGACGGGGATCCAGCCGCTGATTCAGCAGATCCCCCAGCAGGTTCACCAGCACCACCCAGAAGGCCAGGATCACCACGATGGCCTCCACCACAGGGTAGTCCTGACTGGAAATGGAGGCCACCAGCATCCGCCCCAGTCCAGGAACAGAGAACACCTGCTCCACCACGATACTGCCCGCCACGATCTCCGCCATGGTCTGCCCCAGGAATGTGACGGTGGGCACCAGAGAGTTTTTCAGCACATGGCCCCACAATACCTGCCGCCGGTCATTGCCACGGGCAATGGCCGTACGGACATAGGGCTTATTCATTTCGCTGATGACCGTGCTGCGCAGCATCCGCACCGTCATCGCCACCCGGGGGATGGCGATGGACACGGCAGCAAAGAATAAGTACACCAGAGACTTGCCGAGGTTCCGGTCCAGTCCCGGAAAGTCACCGGGGACAAAGGCCCGAAGGCAGATGCCGAAGCACCAGGAAATGAGGATACCGGTAAAGAACGGCGGTACTGCCATACAGAACTGATTCAGGAACGTGTGGAGCCCGTCCAGCTTTCCGTTGGCAGACAACAATCCCAAGGGCAGCGATACCACAACGATCAGCACAAAGCTCACCAGACTCAGGCACAGCGTCACCAGCATTTTCGGGCCTAACAGCGCCTGCACCGGCTGGCGGTACTGGAAGGAAACGCCCAGATTTCCGGTGAAGAAACCGGCCAGCCATTCCCCGTACCGCACCAGCATGGGGCGGTTCAATCCCATTTCCGTCCGGAGGGCCTCCACCTTTTCCGGCGTGGCCTGCGTCCCCAGCAGGGTGGCGGCGGGGTCTCCGGAGATCATATCAAAAGCCGCGAACGTCAGAAGGGAGACGACGAGCATGGTGACAAGCAGCGTCAGAATTTTCCGCGCCGTGTATCGCATGACTGTCATCTCCCTTCCGGGTCAGCGGCGTCAAAACGTCCGCTGTTCATCACTTATTTCGTATAGTGGATAGTGGAAAGATCCAGAACATAGATGGGGTAGAAGGAGGGGCCCTCAAGACCATCCCGCACTGCCACGAAGTCTGCCATGTCCTGAATATAGACGTTGGCAGCGTTTTCCGCCAGGTTCTTTTCCATTGCTCTGTAAAGGGCGGTCTGCTCCCCATCGTCATAGCAGGCCTGAGCCTGGGCGAACAGAGCGTCATAGTCCGCATTGTTGTAGTTGATAAAGTCGCGGCTGGCGGTAGAGACGAACCGCTCCAGCATGGCCCGTGCGGTCATGTTGGAAGCATCCACGCCCACCACAGTGGACTGGAACTGCCGGTTGGAATAGGTGTCCTGCACCCAGCTCTCCCAAGTGACGGGCTGAATGGTGGCATTGATGCCCACAGCCTTCAGCTGCTCCACGATGACCTGTGCGGTATCCATGTGAGACTGGTAGTTGCTGGGGACGGTGATGGTCATGTCGAAGCCGTTGGGATAACCGGCCTCCGTCAGCAGCTCCTTGGCCTTTTCGGTGTTGTAAGTATAGTAGTTGGTCAGCTCATCATCAAAATACTTGCTGAAAGCGGGGTACATGCTGGAGCCCAGCAGGGTGCCGTAACCGTCGAAGGCCAGATCCAGGATCTGCTGACGGTCAATGGCGTAGCAGAGAGCCTGCCGCACCCGCACATCGTCAAAGGGCTTCTCGGCGTTGTTGAGGTACAGGGCCTGCACCAGATTCATGGTGCCTTCCTCCACATGGAAGCCGTCGCCAAGCTGCTGGATCTGGTTGGTGGTCAGATGGGCAAATACATCCACAGCGCCGCTCTGGAGGCTGAGAAGGATGCTGTCGGCATTCTCAATGATCTTATAGGTGACCTTGGTCAGATCGGGCTTCTCGCCCCAGTAATCATCAAACCGCTCCAGCACCACGGACTCCTGAGCCGTCCGGGAAACGAACTTGAAGGGGCCGGTGCCCACGGGGGCGGTATCCTGCTCCGTGTAGTCCTTGGGCAGCACAGCGGTGGTCAGGTAAGAAGCAAACTCATTATTGGGCTCCTGCAGCTGGAAGCAGACGGTATCATCCCCCTCCTGATACATCTCCACGTTGGCAAAAGCCGCCACCTGGATGATGTCTGCCGGAGCATTGACATCGCCGCAGCGCTGGTAGGACCAAATCACGTCCTCCGGCGTCACCTCCTGGCCGTTGTGGAACTTCACACCGGTGCGGAGCTTAAAGGTATACAGCAGATGGTCGGATGTGAAATATAAAGCTTCCAGATAAATAAAATAATAAAAAATAATTTAAAAAAGGGTAAAGCTGCCAAAGCAGATGATAAAACCATTTCTGCAAGAAGCGTTACAAAACCCAAAGCAACTGCTAAAAATACGGTTAAAACCGGTCAGGCCAGGAAACCGGCAGCCAAAGTAAACATGGCGGGGCTGCCTAAGGATTATAAAAAAATAGGTATTTTTGGCGAGGCCGAAGCAACCAAAGAACAGGCTGCCGCACTCATTTACCTTAATAATACCGACCCGCAGCTGAACTGTTCCGTTGATGAGCTTGTTGGCTTGTACTGGACTGAGGCCGGGCGTGAGGGCGTGCGCGAAGATATTGCTCTGGCGCAGGCCATTATTGAAACCGGCTTTTTCAGCTTTACCGGCGATGTAAAACCGGAACAGAATAATTACTGCGGGCTTGGCACAACCGGCGGCGGTGTGGAAGGCGAATATTTTGACGAGCCGGAAATCGGCGTGCGCGCGCACATTCAGCATCTGCTTGCCTATACTACCAAAAAGCACCCTTCAACGGATATTGTTGACCCGCGTTATGAACTGGCACATGCCATCCGTATGGAACGCGGCATAGTTGACAAATGGTCGGGCCTTAACGGCACCTGGGCTATGGGCAGCCAGTACTGCGAAAAAATTATGCGTATTTACCAGAGCATGCTTACTTTAAGCGATAAGGATTTAAAGGAAGCGGAAAAAGCAAAGGCCGAATACCTGAAAAATTATATGGGCAGCCATAAAGACGAGGACAAGAAAGACAAGAAGGATAAGGAAACCAAGCCGGAACGCAAGCTGACGATGCGTGAACGCGTAGAAAAGATTTTGAGAGAAGGAAAGTGATTTAATGCATATCGTATTGGTTGAGCCGGAAATACCGGGCAATACAGGCAATATTGCGCGCCTGTGCGCAGCTACGGGCTGTCATCTGCACCTGGTGCGCCCGCTCGGTTTTTCTGTTGAAGATAAATATTTAAAACGCGCCGGGCTGGATTACTGGCATTTGGTTGATATTCATTATTATGACAGCGTATACGAAGTTTTGGAAAAATATAAGGACAACCCGCGTTATTTACTGACGACAAAAGCGCACAAGCGTTATACGGACGTGCAGTACGCGCCGGACAGCCTGCTTATTTTTGGTAAAGAAACGGCCGGGCTGCCGGAAAAGCTGCGCAATGAATACGCCGACTGCTGCGTGCGCATACCGATGATTGCCGAAGCAAGAAGCCTGAACCTTTCCAATTCGGTGGCGATTGTGGCATACGAGGCTTTGCGCCAGCAGCCTGATTTTGGCGGGCTGATTGTTTAACGGAGGATATATGATAGTTTTAAAAGAATTTGAATTTGACGCGGCGCATTACCTGCCGGAATATAACGGCAAGTGCGAAAGGCTGCACGGACATACTTATAAACTGGTGGTTAAGGTACAGGGCACGCCCGACCATGAAGGTATGGTTATTGACTTTATCCGCCTGAAAAACATTGTAAAAGAAAACGTGCTGGTACATCTGGACCACGCCTGCATTAATGATATTCTGCCTCAGCCTTCAGCAGAAAACATCAGCGTTTGGGTATGGAACAAACTGAAAGATTTGCTGCACGGCGATAATTATGATTTATATGAAGTTGAAGTTTGGGAAACCAAAACAAGCGGCTGCATTTACAGGGGTGATTTATAATGAAAGATGTACAGTCTCAAACTGATATGCGCCGCATACCGCTTAAACATGTAGGCATCAAAAATCTGCGCTGGCCTGTTATTTTAAAAGATAAGGAGCAGGGCGAGCAGCACAGTGTGGCAACCATCAGCCTGGCGGTGGATTTGCCGCACGAAATACGCGGAACACATATGAGCCGCTTTGTGGAATGTATGCAGACTGTTGGCGCCATCAGCCCCACAGGGCTTGAAGAAGTGCTTGACAAACTGAAAGAGCATTTGCAGGCAGAAAAAGCCTTTATTCAAATGGAATTTCCGTATTTTATTTATAAAACTTCGCCGGTAACGGGGCAGCGCGCTCCGATGGATTTAAACTGCGTGCTGACGGCAGAAAAGAAAGACGAGTTTAAACTGCGCATTATGGCGGAAGTGCCGGTGCAGACTTTATGCCCGTGCAGCAAGGAAATAAGCGACTACGGCGCGCATAACCAGCGTGCGCTGGCGCGGATTGAAATTGAAGCTGACGGCCTTGTCTGGATTGAAGAGCTGGCGGAAATGGCAGATGCAGGGGCAAGCGCGCCCGTGTACAGCCTTTTAAAACGTCCGGACGAAAAATTTGTAACGGAAAAGGCTTACGATAACCCGCGTTTTGTTGAAGATGCCGTGCGTGAAATTGCTTTGCGTCTGGAGGCCGACAAACGCATTAAATGGTATGAAGTAACGGTAGAAAGCATTGAGAGCATCCACAACCATAATGCTTTTGCCTGCGTGGAGAAAGGCTGGCAGGCATGATTATTAAACTTAATGAACATAACCTTGTACATGAAATTGCCGTGCTGGGGGTGCATCCTGCCAGCGTTGGCATTTTTGCGTCCAAAAGCAGAATTATTCCCTTAAAAATTACGGCGGTGCGTACCCCGGCTGCCAATATTTTAAAACAGGAAATGCTGGCTGCCGGCGGCGACTGCGCTGTTCCCGCAAACTGTATTTTAAACAATACGGAGCGCATGGACGTTGTTTTGCTTGGTACGGTTAAGCATTACCGCATTCTGGCGCGCAAGCTGGCGCAGATGAACTTTTTCGGGCTGGCAGCGCTGCAAAAGGAACTGCAAACTTTTCTTGCCGGGCAGCAGCCTGTAACCGTTTTGGCGGACGGCAGAAAAATTACTTACGAAAAAATGCGCATTATGGGCATTTTAAATGTAACGCCCGATTCGTTTTACAGCGGCTCGCGCTTAAGCGGCGAAGAAGCCGTTTTGCAAAAGGCGGAGCAAATGCTGAATGATGGCGCGGAAATTTTGGACATCGGCGGCGAAAGCACGCGTCCCGGCGCGGGTGCCGTAACGGAGCAGGAAGAAGTGCGCCGCGTGGTGCCGGCAATAACGGCAATAAAAAAACACTTTCCGCACAGCATTGTTTCTGTTGATACGTATCATGCGCTTACGGCGCAGGAAGCCGTTAACGCCGGAGCCGATATTATTAACGACGTTACGGCGCTGACCGGCGATGAGCGGATGGCAGAAGTTGCGGCTGCTGCCAAAGTGCCGGTAATTTTAATGCATATGCGCGGCACGCCTAAAACCATGCAGCAGCAGTGTGAATATAGCAATGTTGTAACGGGAGTGGCGGCTTATTTAAAACAGCGCGCAGAAGACATTTCGGAGCTTGGCATAGACGCCGGTAAAATTATTTTAGACCCCGGCATCGGCTTTGCCAAAAACACGGAGCAGAACCTTGCGCTGCTGCAAGGGCTGGACGCTCTTACGGGGCTTGGCTATCCGGTGCTTTTAGCGGCTTCGCGCAAAACAGTTATCGGCGAAACGCTGGGAGGGCTGCCGCCGCAGGAAAGGCTTGAAGGCACGATTGCCTTAAGCTGCCAGGCTGTGTATGCCGGTGCGCAGATGGTGCGCGTGCACGATGTTAAGGAAAATGTGCGCGCAGTGCGGATGCTGGAGGCGGTTTTATGCAGGTAACGGCGTATGTGGCATTGGGTACAAACCTTGGCAGTTTAAGGGAAAATCTCGACGTAGCATTAATGCGCCTGCGTGAAAAGGGCTTGCAGATAACGAAGGTTTCTACATATATTGATACCGACCCTTACGGCGTTACCGATCAGCCGCGCTTTTTAAATGCGGTATGCGAAGTGCAGACGGAGCTTTTGCCGCGGCAGCTTTTGAAAATACTTTTGGACACCGAACTGGAAATGGGGCGTGTGCGCCTGCGCCGCTGGGGTGAACGCATTATAGATTTGGACCTGATTTTTTACGGCGATGAGATTATTAATGAGCCTAATCTTATTGTGCCGCACCCGGATATGCAGAACCGTGATTTTGTGCTGCGCCCGCTGGCAGAAATTGCGCCGGACAAAGTACATCCGGTTTTAAAGAAAACCATTGCCCAATTATGGCAGGAATATTTGGAAAAGAAGGATACAAATGAAGTATGAACTTAATGCGGAACGCCTTGTAAAAAGGTTTACCGCGTATGCAGAAATCAATACCGCTTCCGATGAAAGAAGCGCTCAGCTGCCAAGCAGCGAAGGCCAGTGGCAGCTTGCGGAGCATTTAAAAAACGAACTTACGGAACTCGGCTTTGCCAATGTGCAGGTAACGGATAAATGCTATGTGCTGGCAGAACTGCCTGCCAACACAGAAGAAGCCGCGCCTGTTATCGGGCTTATTGCCCATATGGACACCAGCAGCGAGGCAAGCGGCGAAAACGTGCAGGTTACCCTGCACAAAGCCTGGGACGGCAGCGATATGCAGCTTGCGCCCGGCTGCGTACTGAGCGTAAAAGAGTTTCCGGAAATGGCGGCTTACCGCGGGCAGGATATTTTAACCGCCGGCGGCACAACCTTGCTTGGCGCGGACGACAAGGCCGGTATTACGGCAATAGTGAGTGCGTGTGAATATCTTTTGCAGCATCCGGAAATTAAGCACGGCAAAATTTTGCTGGCGTTTACTCCGGATGAAGAAATAGGCTGCGGTACGGATGGCTTTCCGTTAGCTGATTTTAAGGCTGATTTTGCCTATACTGTGGACGGCGGCGCGTTGGGTGAACTTAATTACGAAACATTTAACGCCTGCAATGCCAAAATAATTTTTAACGGTGTATCTGTACATCCCGGCAGCGCCAAAAACAAAATGCGTAATGCCGTAACTATGGCCGCGGAATGGCAGCTTGCCCTGCCGCAGGGAGAAAAACCGGAATATACAGACGGCTATGAAGGCTTTTACCACTGCCTGCGCATTGAAGGCGGCACCGACCGCGTGGAACTGGATATGATTTTGCGCGACCACGATAAGAACATTCTGGCAAAACGCAAACAGCTTTTGCTGGATTTGGCAGCGTTTATGAATAACAAATATGGTGCCGGCAGCGTGGAATGCAGTTTGCAGGATATGTACTGCAATATGAAGGAATATATAACACCGGTGTTTGAAATTGTTGAACGTGCCGAAAACGCCATGCGCGAAGCCGGTATTGAACCGCAGCTTGTGCCCGTGCGCGGCGGTACGGATGGCTCGCGTTTATCTGAAATGGGGCTGCCCTGCCCAAATATTTTTACCGGCGGGCATAACTTCCACGGGCGCTACGAATATCTGCCGGTGCCTTCGCTTGTAAAATGTACTGAAGTTTTGCTGAATATTGTAAAGCTGTAATGCTTATGCCTTAAACTAAAAATCAGGACGGCTGCTTTATTTGAGCGGCTGCCCTGATTTTTTATTATACCTAAAAGTAATGAAGCATCATGTTTTATAACTATTTGTTGTTTTAACTGCACATAATTATAATAAAAATAACAGAGGATAAAATTTTATAATGCTGCGGCGGTACAGGATAGTGTTATAATTAAATGTGTGGATGGGATTGCAAAAACATATGGCGCAAAATACGGCAGAGGCTGCCGGGGCTGAACATGTATGGTCTGCCGGAGAGCAGAAAATATAAATTTAAATTTATTGAGAAAGAGGGATAATTATGCAGAAAGTATTAGTTGCTTATTTTTCATGCAGCGGTGTTACCAAAAAGCTGGCGCAGACGCTGGCAGGCGTTGTTAAAGGCGATTTGTATGAAATTACGCCTGCGCAGCCCTACACGGCGGCAGATTTAAACTGGCAGGATAAAAATTCGCGCAGCTCGGTAGAAATGAGAGATAAATCTTCGCGCCCTGCCATCAGTGGCAGCGTAAAAGACTTTGGGCAGTATGATACCGTTTTTGTGGGCTTTCCGATTTGGTGGTATGTTGCGCCGACAATTATTAATACCTTTTTGGAAAGTGAAGATTTTTCCGGTAAAACCGTTATTCCGTTTGCAACAAGCGGCGGCAGCGGCGTAGGCGATACGGATAAATACCTGCATCCTTCCTGTTCCGAACAAACGGCATGGCGTCCGGCAAAACGCTTTGCAGGCAGCACAGGCGCGGCAGAGCTGCAAAAATGGGTAGAAGGCTTAAAACTGTAAGCATTTAAAAATTAAAATCAGCAAAACAAAAACTCCGCAGTTTAGTACTACGGAGTTTTGCTGTATATATGTAGTTTATTTTGTTATACGCTGATTGTGCTGCTTAAAATTTGGCGTTATCTTTAAAGGCACGGCCAAAATCGGTAAGCGTTAAATCGGCGTAGCTTAAATCGGCATCGTCAAGCATGGCGCGGTCGAGCCGGGCGCCGTTAAGCTGGGCGTGCTGCAAATTGCTGCGCGAAAGATTGGCAGAGGTTAAATCGGCATTGGTGAGCACGGCGTTTTGCATTTTGGCGTTGTATAAATTGGCGTGCGTTAAAACGGCGCCGGTTAAATCTGTTTTATACAGCCAGCTGTAAGACATTCCGGCGTAGCTGAAATCGGCATTCTGCGCATTTGCTTTGTCCAGTGTTGCTTCCTGCAATTTGGCATAAGCAAAGCTTGTATAGTTTAAATCCGCGCCGCGCAGGCCTGTGCGGTACAGCACGGCGTTATTTAAAACGGCTTTGTCCAGCTTGTTTCCGTTAAGGTTGGCATAGCTTAAATCCGCGCCGCTTAAATTGGCTTTGGTTAAAGTGCAGTTTTTAAATACGGCCCTGTGCATGTTTGCGTTTTGCAGGTCTGCGCCGCTTAAATCGGTGTCTGCCAAACGCGCGCCGTTAAGGTTGGCGCCGCGCAGATTAATGCCATTAAGGTTAAGCCCGCTTAAATCCGCGCCGCTTAAATCCGCACCGGGGCAGCTGATGCCGCTCTGCACCTGCTGCACGTCGTTTGCGTTATAGGCAAATGCCGCTGCCGGTAAGGCAAGGCAGCAAATAAATGTTAATAAAAATTTTTTCATAATTCCTCTCAGGCTTCGTTAAAAAGTTGAACCAGTTTCTGCGGTTCGTCAGGCAGTTTGTCAATAATTTTCCACGGTTCGTGCTCCGCAAGCTGCTCTTTGGTGTAGGTTGAGCCTGCCAGCACGGCAAGGCAGCGCGCCCCTATGGCTTTGGCGCAGATAATGTCGTTGGGCGTATCGCCGATAAGAAAAATATCGCTGCCGCTGATTTCTTCTTCCGGATGCATTACCTGCAAACGGCGCAGGGCGATTTTGGCAAGTTCGCTGCGGTCTTCGCTCAGCTCTCCGCAGACGGCGTAATGGCTGTCGAAGTATTTGTCGATTCCGTACCGCTGCAATTTTAAATAAGCACCGGTAGTGGTGTTGCCGGTTAAAAGGCAGGTTTTAAAACCCTCAAGGCCTTCAAAATAAGCCAGCGTTGCGGTTACATTGGGCATTAAATGCCCCTGCCGTTCTTTTAAAAATTTTGGCAGCAGGCGGTGGTAGTTAATTAAAATGTTTGCGGCATCAAAAGTGCGGCAGCGCCCTTTTATATCAATGCAAATTTGCTTGATAATCTGCGAATCCGTTGCGCCTGCCAGCGGATGCGAAAACTGGAAATTTTCGACGCCGAACAGTTCCCTGATTGCCGCGCGCAGCGCATCTGCTCCGGCAAGGCCTGTCAGAAGCAGCGTGCCGTCAATATCCCAAAAAATATATTTCATAAAATCCTCCGTTTAAATGCAGGGTAAAAGAAAAAGCTGCCTTTTGGCAGCGTTTAAATTGATTTAGGACGCATCATCAGTTTAGATAACTTTTTGCCAAGGGTTTTGGCTTTGCGTATGATTTTTGTATGCGATTTGCGGCGCGGTTTCATATCGCTTTCGTTGCCGAAATCTCCGCGTTCCAGATAAGTGATTTTGGATTTGTCGGGATTGAAGTATTTGCGCATAAAGCGTGCCAGCCCATCGGGGTCGGCTTCTTTAAAGCAGGTAAAAATATCAATCGTGGCAAAGCCCATATCCGGATAAACGTGCATGGTAATATGCCCCTGCTTGCAGTGCGCAAACACGGAATATTCGTCAATGCCGTCCTCGTCGTTTACATAAACGCCGCTCGGCTCCATGCCGAAACGCGCTGCGGCGCTGCTGAGCATGTGCTCGATGCCGATAACGTCATCCAAAAGTATATCGCTGCAATTATACATATCAATGGCAATTTGTGTGCCGATGGATTTCAAAGCAGAACCTCCTGCCTTTTTGGAAAAAGGCTAAAACGTATTTAATTAATTATAGCTAATTTTAAACCTGTTGTCAAAAAATAATAGCCTGCGCGGACGAGGTTTATTAAGTTAAAAAAACATGCTATAATAAACTGAACATTTGTTTTGTACGGCGGTGAGCATGTGGAAGAATTACGTGGAACACTGGAAAATGTTATATATCAGAGCGGCGACGGTAGCTTTTGCGTGCTGCGCGTTAAAACGGCAGCCGGTTTGGCAACGGTTACCTATAAAGGCATGGCTCCCTATATGGGCGAAAACATTGCCATGGAAGGCGAATGGTGTGAGCATGTGCGTTTTGGTCGCCAGTTTCGGGCCGATGCTTTGCGCGTGGTTAAGCCTTCCACCACGGACGGTATTGAGCGGTTTCTGGCATCCGGCGCGGTTAAGGGCATTGGCAGAACCATGGCGGCGCGCATTGTGGAGCATTTTGGCAGCCGCACGCTGACCGTTATGGAAAGCGAACCGGAAAGGCTGACGGAAGTTGCAGGCATAGGCCGCAAAAAGGCCGAAAGCATTGCGGCTTCGTATGCCGAACTCAGCGAAATGCGCGAACTGATGCTGTTTTTGGAGCAGCACGGCGTAAGCGCCAATTATGCGCCAAAATTACAGGCGCGCTATGGCAGCACGGCACTGGTGCGCGTGCAGGAAAACCCTTATGCCCTTGCGGGCGAAGTAACGGGCATAGGCTTCAGGACGGCCGACAAAATAGCGCTGGCACTGGGGTGCAGCCGCAGCGACAGGCGGCGCATAGAAGCAGGGCTTGTTTATGCGCTTAATATGGCGGCTTCTGCCGGGCATACCTGCGTGCCGGAAGAACTTTTGGCGCAGGAAACGGTTAAACTTTTGCAGACCGACCCTGAACCGGTAAAAGAGCTTTTTAAAGAACTGATTGACGAAGACCGCCTGCGCACGGAAGAAGTGGGCGGGCTGCGCCTTATTTACCCGGAATATCTGTATCAGGCGGAAACGCAGACGGCAAAACGGCTGATTGCGCTGCGCGATGCGCCGGGAAAAATTAAAAGCGTTGATGTTGAAAAAATTATCGGCCAGTGGGAACGCGAGGCGGGCATACAGCTTGCCGCAGCGCAGAAAGAAGCCATCCATGCCTCGCTTAAATACGGTGTGTTTGTATTAACCGGCGGGCCGGGCACAGGCAAAACCACCGTTGTTAAGGGCATTATAACGGTGCTGGAAAAAGCGGGCTGCCGCATTTTGCTGGCGGCGCCTACGGGCAGGGCGGCCAAGCGTCTGGCAGAATCAAGCGGTCATCCGGCGCAGACGGTACACCGCCTTTTGGAATACCAGCCGGACGGCAGCGGTTTTAACTTTGGCAAAAACGACAGCGACCCGCTCGACGCGGAAGCAATTATTATCGACGAAGCTTCCATGCTGGATATCACTTTAATGCACCATCTGCTGAAAGCAGTGCCGGGCGGCTGCCGCCTTATTTTTGTCGGCGACGTGGACCAGCTGCCTTCGGTAGGGCCGGGTTCGGTGTTGAAGGATATTATCCGCAGCAAAAAAATGCCGGTAGTAAGGCTGGAGAATGTTTTCCGCCAGGCGGAAGTAAGCCCCATTGTGCGCAATGCCCACCGCATTAACCATGGGCAGATGCCGGAATTTGCCGAACACAGTGATTTTGAGTTTGCCGGTTTTGACAACGAGTTTATGGCGGCGGATTTTGTGGCACAGCTGTACGGAAAGATAGCGGCCGAACACGGCTTGCAGTATGTACAGGTGCTTTCGCCGATGCACAAAAACCCCTGCGGCGTGCAGAACTTAAACAAAGTTTTGCAGCAGCATTTAAACCCGCCCGCGGCAGACAAGGGCGAACTGACGCTGCCGGGTGGAGCCGTGCTGCGCGAAGGCGATAAGGTAATGCAGATTCGCAACAACTATGAAAAAGAAGTGTTTAACGGCGACATAGGGCGCATAATACGCATCGACGGCGGCAATGTAACGGTTGTGTATGACGACGGCGGCAAACCGGTATTTACCTCGTTTGAAGATGAATATGCTTATGCCGGTATCAGCGGCAACAAGATTGTGTACACTTCTGCCGAAGTGGATGAACTGCAGTTAGCCTATGCCATGAGCGTGCATAAATCGCAGGGCAGCGAATATCCGGTAGTAATACTTTTAATGGTGCCGGGGCATTATATAATGCTGCAGCGCAACCTGTTTTACACTGCGGTAACAAGGGCGCGGCAAAAAGTTGTAATAGTCGGCAGCAAAAAAGCCGTGCAGGCAGCTGTTTTAAACGATAAAACGCGTAAGCGCTATTCGCTTTTGGCAGAACGCTTGCAGGAACAGGCTGACGTATTTTAATAAAATGGTGATAATTTGAATTATATAAAAGAATGGTGGCGGGCGCTTGTAAGCGTGTTTTTTGTGCAGAGCTGTGCCGTATGCAATGCGGAAACCGAAAACGGCGTGTTTTGCCCTACTTGCAGGCGCAGTGAACTTTTGCTTGAAGCAATGCCGGGGCTGTTAAGCCTTGACGGCGCTGTAATGGGGTATAAATACAGCGGCGCGCTTAAAGAAATGCTGCATAAACTTAAATTTGAAGGTGAAAGCAAATTTTTGCAGCCGCTGGCGGAAGAAGCTGCATTTTTGGCGCAGGCATATGGCGAAAGCAGCTTTGATATGGTGGTATCCATACCAACGGATGCGGCAAGGCGCAAACAGCGCGGCTTTGATATACCTGAAAGTATTTTTGCCGGAGCGCTTGCCGTTAAAGGTGCGTGGCAGCCGCAGGTTTTGGCGCGCATAAAGGCAACTGCGCCGCAGTACGGCCTTGCGCCGGATAAACGCCGCAGCAATGTGTGCGGCTGCTTTGCAGTGCAGGGTGATGTACGCGGTGCTAAAATTTTATTGGTAGATGATATTTTAACCACCGGCGCAACGCTGGACGAAGCGGCAAAAACCTTAAAGCAGGCAGGTGCTAAAAGTGTTTACGCTCTAGCCCTGTGCGGCAGTCTGGAAAATTTTAAGGACTGAAAGGCAAACAAAACTGTTTAAAAAATCTGGTGCTTTACTTAAAAATGCTTAAAAATTCGTAACACCATAAATTAACAAATAAACTAAAACCTCACGGTATTTATGTACCGTGAGGTTTTGTGCTTTAATTATCGTGCAGATTTTTTTATGCCGTATTCACAATTTGTTTTTAATTCTATTTCAAAAATTCTGTTCCACGGAAGTTTTGTTTCGGCGTTAATGCCGGTAAGGTAATATTCATCTGCGCCGTCGCTGTAAAAGGGTGTAAGGCCTAAATTGGTATATAAAAGGCTGCGTTTTTCGTTATAAATAAAGCCTTCTATAATATTTTCGGCAAAAGTTTTATAGCCGTTATTCAAATTTGCAGGGTCCTGCCCACGCAGAGTAAGTATGGTGCTGAGGCGGTGGTGCAAAAGTTTTTGGTAGCTGTAATCATCCAGCAGGCGGGCAACGGTAAAGTTAAGATTTTGCGCGTAAAGCGCAGGTAACAGATGTTTGGGCAGGCGTTTAAGCTGACCTGTAAATATTGCGCTTTGCGCCGTGGCTGTACCCGCCGCGTTGCCGAAGGTGTTCCAGGCCGAGTAAGAAACAAGTTTGTTTATGGTTACGTTGTTTGCCAAAAGCACGGGCAAAAGCATCTGGCTGCTTTCGTAATCTTCACTGGCGTCGATAACGGCAACATGCTTGCCGCTGTTAAGCAATGTTTGCAGTTTCTGCGCCATTTTTTCGTTGGCAGGTTCTTTGGCACTGCCGCAGTGTACATATAAAATAACGTCGGCTTCATTAAGGTTTTGCGTCAGCGTGCCACCGGTAAATTTAATTTTGTCAAGCAGGGCGGCTTCGGCGGTAACTGCCATGTATGGCATAATGGCGGTGGCTGCGCTGCTGGTGGTATATTCAATATAAAATTTTGGTTTATAGTTATTAATCTGGCAAAAGCGGCGTGCCGTAAGCATTTGTGCTATTTCGTCCGCGCCGCAGGTGGTTGTGCTGGCGCTGCTTAACCCTGCCCGGAGCATATAGGCTTCGGCGTGGGTGCGGTTGCGGTTGGGCAGGCCAAAGGGCTGGGCATCATCCTGCCCTATTACAAGCGTATAATTTTTGGCGGCGCATAATGCTGCAAGCTGTTTGTTAAAACTGTCGTTTGCGCTGTACAGCACGTTATATTTTTGCAGTATTTCCTGCGGAATTTTATTTTTAATTTCTTCCAGCTGCGCTGTGGAAGGGTAGTCGCCAAACTGTTCTACAATATCGCGCAGGGTGGAATAACGCATCAGGTGCCACTGGTACCAGGCGTCCGGCAGCAGGTTGTCGCTTACGAGCAGGCGCGGAATAATCGAAAAAACTGTAATATCTTCGCCCAAAGGCATCTCATGCAGCAGTTTAAAAAAGTTCTGCTCGTCGTTAACGGTTCCCTGCGGAAGGCGTGAAGCAAGCAGCCCGCCGTGAATTAAAAGGTCGCCGGAAATAACCGCCGGGCATTTGTCTGCGTTATGGCTGATCCATGAGGATAATTTTTCTCGGTTTGCCGGTGTGCGGTAGTTGTCAAGAAGTTCTTTTGGGGGTAAAATTACATCTATGGAAGCAAGCCTGCCCAAATCCTGCGTTATTAACGTGCAGGGCGGGCGGCTGTCAAGCGGCACAAGCAGGAGCTGTTCCTGCACCGGCAGGGGCGGCGGTGTGTAAGGCGTGCTTGGCGGCAGGCTGAAAAAATAAAAAATATAGCTGCACAGGGCGGTTAAAAAAAGCCATAAATATTTTTTCACGGTAAGCCTCCTTTGCAGCGTATAGTTACAAATATTATATTACAAGTACGGAGTTTTTAAAATGAGAATTATTACTGGCATGGCCAGAGGGCTAAAGCTGACTACGCCCAAAAACTGGGATGTGCGCCCCACTGCCGACAGGGTGAAGGAATCGCTGTTTAATATTATCGGCAGCAAAATAATCGGCGCGCAGGTGCTGGATTTATTTGCCGGTACGGGCAACCTCGGGCTTGAAAGCTGGAGCCGCGGCGCGGAGAAAATTGTTTTTACCGATACAAGCAAGGAATCGCTGCGGCTGGTGGAAAGCAATATTGCCAAATGCCGGGCGCAGGAGGATACGGAAACAATTTGCGGGGATGCCTGCCAGCTGATAGGGCGGCTGTATAAAAAGGGCATGAGTTTTGATTTTGTTTTTGCCGACCCGCCTTATAACAAGGGGCTGGTGCAGAAGGTTATTGCCGCGCTGGCTGAAAGCCCACTTTTAAACGACGGCGGCTATTTAATTGCCGAACATTCGGCACATGACGGGCTGGGAACACTGCCGCCGCAGTTTGAACTTGTGCGCTGCGAAACTTACGGCGAAACAAAAATTAGCTTTATACGTTTTGCAAAAGTGTGAAAACATGTTACAATAGATAAAAGGTGCGGCAATTAAAGGAATATTACATTTTGTGTAGAATAAAGCTTTTAGAATATTGCCAAAATTTACCGTCTGCAAAGCAGATTTTAGGAGGTTAATAAAATGCGCAGAGCAATTTGCCCGGGGAGTTTTGATCCGGTAACCAATGGCCATTTGGACATTTTTGAACGGGCAAGCCAGATGTTTGATGAAATTGTCATCAGTGTTTTTCACAATCCGGGAAAGGAAAAAGCAATGTTCAGCATGGAAGAACGTGTTGAAATGCTGCGTATGGCAACGGCGCATATCCCCAATGCCAGGGTTACTTGTTTTTCGGGTTTGCTGAATGAGTTTTGCAGGCAGGAAAAAGCTCCTTTTATTGTCAGGGGCCTGCGTGCATTTTCCGATTTTGAGTATGAATTTCAGCGTGCGCTGCTGATTAAAAAAATTGATAATAATCTGGAAACTGTTTTTATCATGACCAATGCCAATTATTCGTTTTTAAGCTCTTCCGGCGTGCGCGAACTGGCTACGTTTGGCGGCTGCATCCACGGTTTGGTGCCCGATAACGTTGAGGTGCGCATTAAGGAGCTGCTGGCGGAAAAACACTTGTTATAGAAAGAGGATGTTACGATGATAGACAAGAGTACCAGTGCTGCTTTAGACAGAATTTTTGATGAAATGTATAATCTTATTTCTGCGGCCAGCAGAATTCCGCTGACTGATAAAATCATTGTGGAAGAAAGCGATTTGGCAGAGATTCTTGATGATTTGAAGGAAGCCATTCCCCGTGAAGTAAAAAGTGCCGCCAAGCTTTTGGAAGAACAGAAAGCCATAATCAACAAGGCCCACGAAGATGCCGACAATATTGTTGTGCAGGCCAAAACCGAGGCGGAACGCATTGTGGAAATTGCCAAGGCGGAAGCAGAACGCCTTGTACGCCAGGAAGAAGTTGTGCAGCAGGCACAGGCTTTTGCCGAAGATATTAAAAATACGGCTCTGCGCCATGAACAGGAAGTTAAGGAAGAAGCAGACGCTTATGCAGAGCGCGTAAAAATGGATGTGCTGCAATATGCCGATGATATGCTGGCGTATTTAAGCGGCAATTTGCAGTCTGCCCTGCAGGGACTGAACGATAACCGCAATTCCGTTAACGACGAACGCCGCAAACTTGCAGCGCCGCAGGAATATTACGGCGATGAAATTCAGGACGACGAAGAAGAAAAATAATAAGGCAAAAATTTAAGCCGTTTACTCTTACGGGTAAGCGGCTTTGTTTTTTTATCAGGCCTGCTGAAAAGGCTGCATTAAAAAATCGCTGTTGTAGGTTTGGCAGTAGGTTTGGCTGCGGTTTTGCAGTAATGCCAGCAGGTTGGAGGCGTTAATATCCATTTGCAGCTGGCGTATAATAAGTTCGTCTTTTTCGGTATCGCCGGTGAGGCAGTTTTTAAAATTGCGTCCTATTTTGGTAATAACCGGGAGCGAGGCTGTTTTGCGCATTTGTGCAAGCAGGCTGCGCCCGCGGCTGTTAAAAGCCAGCACGCGCAGGTATTGTGGTTTGGCTTCGGTAAAAATGTTTTTGTCATTGCCAAGCAAAAGCTGCATCAAAAGGCGGCGGATGCGCGATTTTGTATAGCGTTTGCTGCTTACGCTGCTTACAACGCTTTGCATATCCGGGCAGGCAGCTGCTGCTTTTAACCGGTGTTCAAGGCCTTCGGTGCATTCGCAGGCAGCGGCAATTTGCTGTTCCGTAAGCATACAGAGCTTGTATAAAACAAGCGCGTCAAGTTTTTCTGCATTCCAGCCAAGCAAATTTAAAGAATGGAGCGTTTCCAGTAGCTTGTGGCTGCGTTCCGGGATTTGTTTTAAAATTCTGCCGGAAAGCCCTGCGGCAGCGTATTCCGTGCGTATGCCGCTGGCACTGGCGTATTCGGCACTTATATCGCTGCTGTTGTAGCCTGCACCGCAGCGGCGTATAACAAGCGGCGCAATTTGCGGTGCGTATTTTTGCAGGCAGCGGCAGTATTCCAACGCCAAAATATCGTTTGCTTCCGCCGCGGCAAAAGTAAAGCCTGCATTTTGCAAAAGTGTGGACTGGGCTGCGGCGTAAGAATCGCCGCTTTTTATAATAGCGCGCAGTTCTTCCTGATGAGTGTTGATGAAGTGGGCGGCAGCTGCAAGCGTTTGTGTTTCCGCGGTTTCCGCGCCAAAAGCGAGGTAATCCGTAATTCCTGTCGCTGCTAAAAGCTGCACTGCGCCTGCGGCAAAAAATTCCGCGCTGCGGCACGAAAATACGGCAGGCAGTTCCAGTACAAGGTCTGCGCCGTTTTGCACGGCCATCTGCGCCCGCGCCCATTTATTACAGAAGGCAGGTTCGCCGCGCTGCACAACGCTGCCGCTCATAACGGCAATAACGGGCAAATCGCCTCCGGCAAGGCGGCGCGCTTCGGTAAGGTGCAGCAAATGCCCATTGTGGAAGGGATTGTATTCGGCTATAACGCCGATAGATTTTTTCATAGGTTCACCTCAGAAAGTTTTACTGGCGGTTAAATGTCAAATAGTGTATACTAATAGTATATTAAAATTTACCCGGAAGTGCAAAACTAATTTTAGGGGTGAATACTGTGATTGTTTTTGTTGTTAATTGCGGCAGTTCTTCAATTAAATACCAGCTTATAAATATGAACGGCGAAAAGGTGCTGGCCAAAGGCTTGATTGAGCGTATCGGCATGGACGGTTCTGTTTTAAAGCATACTCCGGAAGGAAAATACACGGTTGATATCAATATCGACGTGCCCGACCATAACTTTGGCATAAAGCTGGCGGTGGATGCACTGGTAAATCCCGATTACGGCGTTATTAAAAGCATGAACGAAATTGACGCTGTCGGGCACCGCGTCGTTCACGGCGGCGAACGCTTTTCCGATTCCGTGCTTGTAACGCCGGATGTGCTTGAAGGCATTGCTGCCTGCGCCGAGCTTGCGCCGCTGCACAACCCGCCCAACTTAAACGGCGTTAAGGCTTGCATGGCGTTAATGCCGCAGGTGCCGCAGGTTGTTGTTTTCGATACGGCGTTTCACCAGACCATGCCTGAAAAAGCCTATTTATACGGTCTGCCTTATGAGCTGTATGTAAAATACGGCGTGCGCCGTTACGGTTTCCACGGCACTTCGCATAAATACGTGGCTCAGGAAGCCGCCAGAATGATGGGCGGAGAAGTTTCGGATTACCGCATTATTACCTGCCATCTGGGCAACGGCTCCAGCGTGGCGGCTGTTAAATACGGCAAATCCATTGATACCAGCATGGGCTATACCCCGCTGGACGGGCTTGTTATGGGCACGCGCTCCGGCGAGATTGACCCGGCGATTATTCCGTTTTTAATTGTTAAAGAAAATATGGATGCCGAGCAGATTGACGAATATCTTAACAGCCGCAGCGGCGTTTTGGGCATCAGCGGGCTTTCCAGCGATTTCAGGGATTTGGAAAGTGCGGCGCACCGCGGCGATGAACGCAGCCAGCTGGCGATTGACGTTTTTGCTTACCGCGTAAAAAAATATATCGGCGCTTATACGGCGGCGATGGGCGGCGTGGACGCCATTGTGTTTACAGCAGGTCTGGGCGAGAATTCTTCTTCCATGCGCGAGAAAATCTGCGAAGGGCTGGAGTATCTCGGTACCGGCATCGACCCAGTGAAAAACAAGGCGCGCGGCAAAAACCAGGAAATTAATGTTGACGGCGCAAAGGTAAAAATTTTTGCAATTCCTACCAACGAGGAGCTTGTAATTGCGCGCGACACTGTAAATATCTGCCGCCGCATTATAAAATTGTAAGCCTGCGGGCGATAACTATTACTTGACAAAGCAGCTTCACATAGCTATAATTGATACGATTGGTGAAATATGATAAGAATAAATGTCGCAGAAATCAAAAAAAGACTTGTCGGAAGCAAAGAATTTTCGTATGAACTGACGCCTGATGAGCTGGGAATTACAGAAGCCGATTTAAAAATTACCGCGCCTGTTGGTTTAAAAGGCATGGTTGAAAATGCGGGCGACGTAATTTTGCTCAAGGCCGAAGCAGCAACGGAAATTGAACGCACCTGCGGACGTTGTCTTAAGGTTTATACCGAAAAGCTGAACGCCCAGGTGGTTGAAAAATTTTATCCGGCAGGAGCAGAAAACATTGAAAATGATGCTTTTATCTATGAATCAGATCTGCTTGATATAACAGAGCCTGTTCGAGAGAGCCTCCTTTTGGCAGTTCCTTTGCAAGCACTTTGCAGGGAAGATTGCCGTGGGCTGTGTCCGGTCTGCGGGGCTGACAGAAATGAAGGCGACTGCGGCTGTGATACAACTTCGGTTGATCCCAGACTGGCGGCATTAAAGCAATTCATCAAAAATTAAATTTTGCCTTACAGCTTGAGGAGGTGTACCAACAATGGCAGTACCAAAAAGAAAAATGTCTAAAGCGCGCCGTGATTCCCGCCGTGCAAACTGGAAGCTTACCGCTCCCGGCTTAGTTGAATGCCCGCAATGTCACGAAATGAAAATGCCGCACCGTGTTTGCCCCGAATGTGGTTACTACAATGGTAAACAGGTTGTAGCAAAAGACGCTGAGTAAAAATACCCCCTAAGCCTCAGGCTTGGGGGTTTTTGCTTTTAACCGGATATTTGTTAAAGAGGTTTTGCGGCCTCTTTTTATTTTGCCGTTTTAAGCATGAAAAGCAGATAAAAAATTTTGCTTGCTTTTTTTTATTTGTACTATTATAATAAATCCAGATATTAGGAGTAGGTATTAAAATAAGGTGATGTTATGAATTCTGCTAAAAAAGTAATACGGCATGAGCGCTTGTTTAAAATGCTGCAAAGAAACCCTTTTTTAACGGATGAGCAGCTTGCTAAAAATCTGGCGGTCAGCATTCAGACTATCCGTTTGGACAGGCTAAGCCTTAACATCCCGGAACTGCGCGAGCGCACGCGCCAGATGGCCGAGAACGCGCAGGTAAAGCTGAAAGCCATTGACAAAAAAGATATTGTCGGTGACCTGATTGACCTGGAACTTAATCATTCCGGCATTTCCATGCTGAAAATAACTCCTGATATGGTATTGGAAAAAACAGGCGTGGCAAGAGGCTATTACATGTTTGCCATGGCAAATACCCTGGCGCTGGCAGTTGTTGATGCCGAAGCGGCCCTTACCGGAGTGGGCAATGTTAAGTATAAAGTGCCCGTATACGCAGGGGCTACGCTGGTGGCAAAGGCAGAGGTTATCCGCAGGGAGCTTAATAAATATATAATTTGGGTTAAAATAAGAAATAATAATGAGGAAGTATTCCGGGCAAAATTTATAATTGTACCCTGCCCGGACGAAAGGACGACACAGGCATATGAAAATCGCGCTTGATGTAATGGGAACGGACTATGGCCCGAAAGAACTTGTGCTTGGAGCGGTACAGGCTGTAAAAGAATTTAACTGTGAAATTGTGCTGGTAGGTGACCCTGAAACTATTGAGAACCTGCTGCGCGAATACAAAGCCGATACGGATAGCAGGCTCAGCATTTGTCCGGCAACGGAAGTTGTAAGAATGGACGAGCACCCTTCCATTGCCGTAAAAACAAAGAAGAATTCTTCTATTGTTGTGGCAACCCGCCTTTTGCGCGAGAAAAAATGCGATGCGCTGGTATCGTCCGGCAGTACCGGTGCTGCCGTTGCGGCTGCGCTGTTTTACCTGGGGCGCATTAAAGGCATTGAGCGCCCGGCTATTGCAACGCCGATTCCGAATCTTACCGGCACTACGGTGCTTCTGGACAGCGGCGCCAAAGTTGATGCCAAACCGGAACACATGGTACAGAGCGCACTGATGGGCAGCGTTTATTCGGAGCTGATGTTTGGCGTTGAGAAACCCCGCGTAGGGCTTTTGAATATCGGCGAAGAAGAAACCAAGGGCAACGAGCAGGCTCTGGCAACATACCCGCTGCTGAAAGAAGAACAGCATATTAACTTTATCGGCAACGTTGAAGGCCGCGATATTAATAAAGGCACCGTTGATGTTGTTGTATGCGACGGCTTTGTGGGCAATGTTGTTTTAAAGTTTGCAGAAGGGCTTGCAAGTGCTATAATGGTAGTAATAAAAGACGCCATTTCCAAAGGCGGCTTAATGGCAAAACTCGGCGGGCTTTTGCTTCTGCCGACAATGAAAGCCTTAAAAAAACGTGCTGACGTTACGGAATACGGCGGCGCGCTGCTTTTGGGCGTTAAGGCGCCGTTTATCATCTGCCACGGCAACAGCAAGGCAAAATCCATTACCAGTGCGGTAAGGGTAGCCATTAACTTTGCCGAGCGTGACGTGGTAAAGCATATTGCTGAAATTGTCATCAAAGACGAAGAAAAATAAAGAAACGAGGATAAATACATGACTAAAGCTGTAAAACAAGTTGGTATTCTGGGTGTAGGCAGCTATCTTCCCAGCAAGATTTTGACCAACCACGACCTTGAAAAAATGGTTGATACCAGCGATGAATGGATTGTGCAGCGCACGGGTATCAGAACCCGCCATATTGCGGCTCCTGAACAGGCTACAAGCGACATGGCCCTTATCGCCGCAAGGCGTGCACTGGAAGATGCCGGTGTTGCCCCTGCCGACCTTGACCTTATTATTGTTGCAACCGCTACGCCTGATTACGGCGTATATCCTTCCACCGCCTGCCTTGTGCAGGACAGACTGTGGGCAACGCATGCAGCTGCGTTTGACCTTTCTGCAGGCTGCACTGGCTTTGTTTACGGTGTAAGCGTTGCTGCTCAGATGATTGCCAGCGGCGTTTATAAAAAAGCCCTTGTAATCGGTGCGGAAACTCTTTCCCGTATTTTGAACTGGGAAGACCGCAACACCTGCGTACTGTTCGGCGACGGTGCGGGCGCAGCCGTACTTGGCGAAGTTGAAGAAGGCTACGGCATTTTGGGCCTTGACCTTGGCAGTGACGGTGCAGGCAGCATTCACCTTATGCAGCCCGCGGGCGGCAGCAGAAAACCTGCCAGCCACGAAACCGTTGACGCCAAAGAACATACCGTACATATGAACGGCAACGAAGTATTTAAGTTCGCCGTAAAAATTATGGGCAAAACGGCTAAAAAATCCCTCGAACAGGCCGGCCTGACCAATGAAGATATTGATATGCTGGTACCGCACCAGGCCAATATCCGCATTATCCAGTCCGCAGCCAAGCATTTTAAAATGCCGATGGATAAAGTTTGGGTAAATATTGATAAATACAGTAATACTTCCGCAGCATGCATTCCTATCGCTCTTACGGAAATGCAGGACCAGCATGCCATGAAAAAAGGCGACAACCTGCTGCTTGTTGCTTTCGGCGCGGGCCTTACTTGGGGCAGTATTGTTCTTAAATGGTGTAAATAATTGGCGAAAGAGAGGCTATGTTAATGAGTAAAGTAGCATTTATTTTCCCCGGCCAGGGCTCTCAGAGCGTTGGCATGTGCAAAGATTTGTACGAAAACTATGCCTGCGCACGCAGGACTTTTGAAGAAGCTGACGAAGCACTCGGTTTTTCCATCAGCAAACTGTGCTTTGAAGGCCCGGAAGACCAGCTGCGCCTTACTTTTAATACCCAGCCGGCAATTTTAACTGCCAGCGTTGCCTGTGCAAGAGTTCTTGCCGAAAACGGCGTAACCTGCGAAATTGCAGCAGGCCACAGCCTGGGTGAATATTCCGCACTGGTGCAGGCAGAAGCACTTGATTTTGCAGATGCCGTACGCATTGTACGCAAAAGAGGCCAGTTCATGCAGGAAGCAGTTCCTGTAGGCGAAGGCAGCATGGCTGCCGTACTTGGCATGGACAGCGATAAAATTGTTGAAATCTGCCGCAGCGTGGAAGCTGAATGCGGCGAAGCAGTACAGGCAGTAAACTTTAACTGCCCCGGCCAGGTTGTAATTGCCGGTGCCGTTGGCGCAGTGGACAAGGCTCTTGTTGCTTTGAAAGAAGCCGGTGCAAAACGCGCAGTTCTTCTGCCGGTAAGCGCTCCTTTCCACAGCACTCTGCTCCAGCCTGCTTCCGACCGTCTGGCAGAAGTATTTAAAACCATTACTTTCCACGATGCTAAAATCCCCGTTATGGCAAACGTTAACGCCGAAGAAGTAACCAAAGCAGAGGTTATTAAAGAATCTTTAATCCGTCAGGCTGCTATGCCTGTGCTTTGGGAAACCGGCGTAAGAAAAATGATTGCCGGCGGCGTAGATACTTTTGTTGAAGTCGGCCCGGGCAAAGTTCTGTGCGGCTTTAACAAGAAAATTGACAAATCCGTAACTTCCCTTAACGTAGAAGATGAAGCAAGCCTTGCAAAAACACTTGCTTATTTCCAGGAGGTCCGTTAAAATGCTGTTAGAAGGCAAAGTAGCTTTAGTTACCGGGGCATCCCGCGGCATTGGCAAAGCAATTGCGCTTTTGCTTGCCGAAAACGGCGCAGATGTAGCCGTTAATTTTGCAGGCAGCACCGCTGCTGCTGAAGCAGTTGCTGCTGAAATTGAAAAAATGGGCAGAAAAGCCATTCTTGTGCAGGGTGACGTTTCCCAAACCGAAGTTTGCGCTGAAATGGTAGATAAAGTGGTTAAAGAACTCGGCCATATTGATATTCTCGTTAATAATGCCGGTATTACCCGCGATACCCTGCTTCTGCGCATGAAAGAAGAAGATTGGGACGCTGTTCTCAATACCAACCTTAAAGGTGTGTTCAACTGCACCAAAGCAGCTGTAAAATATATGGCAAAACAGCGCAGCGGCGCAATTGTAAATATCAGCTCCGTTGTTGCTTTAATGGGCAATGCAGGCCAGGCCAACTATGCCGCTGCCAAAGCAGGCATTCTGGGCTTTACCCGCAGCGTTGCCAAAGAAATGGCTGCCCGCGGCATCAGGGTTAACGCTGTTACTCCCGGCTTTATCAAAACCGATATGACCAGCGTTCTTTCCGAAAAAGTTGTTGCTGCCATGGAAGCTTCCATTCCGCTTGCCCGCCTGGGTGAGCCTGAGGATATTGCCAAAGCGGTACTGTTCCTTGTGAGCGATAATGCCGCTTATATAACCGGCCAGACTTTACATGTCGACGGCGGTATGGTAATGTAATAATGTATTATCAAACTACCTTGGAAGGAGGTGAATCGTAATGAGCACTTTCGACAAAGTTAAAAACATCACCGTAGAACAGTTGAGTGTTGACCCGGAAGAAGTAAAAATGGAATCTTCCTTCATCGACGATTTGGGCGCTGACTCTCTTGACATCGTTGAATTAATCATGGCTTTCGAAGAGGAATTCGGCGTTGAAATTCCTGACGAAAAAGCAGAAAAAATCCGCACTGTTGCGGACGCAGTTAAAATGTTGGATGAAGAAAAATAATTTATCCGCAGTTTGGCGGGAGGCATTAAGCCTCCCTGCCAAGTTTTAAAAGTTGCATCTTAACCAGAAATGGGGGATATTTGTTGAAATTACCAGTGCTTAAAATAGGTGATAAAGTAGCTGAAATGCCAATATTTCAGGGAGGCATGGCCATCAGGCTTTCGACTGCGCGCCTTGCAGGTGCTGTAGCAAGAGAAGGCGGCGTAGGCCTTGTAGCTGCGTCCGGCCTTGAGCTTGATGAACTGCGCCAGGAAATCCGCCTTGCGAGAAAACTGAGCGAAGGCAGAGGCATGATTGGCATTAATGCTATGGTGGCAGCACGCGCTTTTGCGGACCTTATTACAACAGCAGCTGAAGAAAAAGTTGATTTGCTTGTTGCCGGCGCCGGTTTTTCAAGAGATATTTTCGCCATCGGCCGCGCCTACAACGTAGCAGTTGTTCCTATTGTTTCTTCCGTAAAGCTGGCTAAAATTTCCGAAAAGCTCGGTGCTTCGGCAATTGTTGTTGAAGGTACGGAAGCAGGCGGCCATCTGGGCACGCAGGAATCTATCAAAACTATTCTTCCGGATATTATTAAAGCTGTAAAAATTCCGGTTATTGCCGCAGGCGGTGCTGTTTGCGGTGCTGATGTAGCCGAACTTCTGAAGCTTGGCGCCAGCGGCGTACAAATGGGCAGCCGCTTCGCTGCCAGCGAAGAATCCAACGGTGCTCCTGCTCTGAAGGAATTTTATCTCAAAATGACTAAAGAAGATGTTGTGCAGATTGACAGCCCGGTTGGTTATAAGGGCCGCGCAATTTTAAATCCGTTTGCACAAAAAGTACTTGACGGCAATCCGCCGCGTCCTACAACCTGCGACGCCTGCCTCAAGCATTGTTCCCGCAGCTTCTGCATTATCAGGGCGTTAACCCGCGCACAGCAGGGCGATGTGGAAACCGGTCTTGTTTTCACCGGTGCAAATATGTGGAAGATTAAGGAAATTCTGCCTGTTAAAGAAATTTTTAGAAGGCTGAAAGAAGATATAGAAAAAATTTAAATTTGAGGTGATTTGTTTTGAAGAGAAGAGTTGTTATAACCGGTGTAGGTGCTATTACCCCTATCGGTATCGGCAAAGATGAATTTTGGAACAATCTGGTTGCAGGTAAATCCGGCGTAGGCCCGATTACCCAGTTTGATGCCAGCGAATACGGCACAAGAATTGCCGGTGAAGTAAAGGATTTTGATTTTTCCAAATACGGCGATAAAAAAGAAGGCAAACGCATGGACCGCGTTACCCAGTTTGCGGTTGCTGCAGCAAAAATGGCTGTTGAAGATGCCAAACTTGACCTTGAAAGCATTGACCCTGTAAGAGCAGGCGTTTGCGTAGGCAGCGGCATTGGCGGCATGCATACTTACCTGGAACAGACCTTGAAATTTGTTGAAAAAGGCCCGTCCAAAATCAGCCCGTTCTTTATTCCTATGGAAATTCCGAATATACCGGCAGGCCAGATTTCCATTGCTCTTGGTTTTAAAGGTCCTAATATGGCTATTGTAACCGCATGTGCAACCGGCACCCACTGTGTTGGCGAAGCTTTCAGAATCATTCAGTACGGCGATGCCGATATTATGATGGCAGGCGGCAGCGAAGCTGCTATTAACCCGCTGGCAGTAGCAGGCTTCGGCAACATGAAGGCTCTTTCTACCAATAACGAACACCCCGAAAAAGCATCCTGCCCGTTTGATAAAAAACGTGACGGTTTTGTTATGGGCGAAGGTGCAGGCGTGCTTGTTCTTGAAGAACTTGAACATGCACTTAAACGCGGCGCACATATCTATGCAGAAGTTGCAGGCTACGGCATGACTGCCGATGCTTACCATATTACTGCTCCGGACCCGAGCGGCGAAATGCCGGCTGTATGCATGGAACTTGCCATTAAAGATGCAGGCATCAGCCCGGACGAAGTTGATTATATTAACGCTCACGGCACTTCTACCCACAGAAATGACCTGAACGAAACTCTGGCAGCCAAGAAAATTTTTGGCGACCATGCTTATAAAATGATGATCAGCTCCAACAAATCCATGACCGGCCACCTCCTTGGTGCAGCAGGCGGCGTTGAAGCCATTGCAACCGCTTTAACCATTGATAACGGCGTTGTTCCGCCTACTATCAACTACGAAGACCCCGACCTTGAAGAAGGCCTTGACCTTGACTATGTGCCTAATGTTGCCCGCAAAGCAGAAGTAAGAGCTGCACTTTCCAACAACTTCGGTTTTGGCGGCCACAATGCATGCATTCTTCTTAAAAAATACAAGGCATAAGCACAGAAACGGTGATTGCTATGCAAAGTAAGCGTAAGGAAGAGCTGCTTGAGTTTTGCAGGCAGCTTGGAATTACCATGAATAATTTAGATATTTTAAATACGGCGCTGACACATACTTCCTATGCCCATGAGGCTAAAGAGCAGCCGCGCCCGGAACACAATGAACGCATTGAATTTTTGGGCGATTCTGTTTTAAGTATTATCGTCAGCACCTATATGTACAAAAACTTTCCAAAACTTAATGAGGGTGAACTTACCAAGCTGCGTGCCCACATTGTTTGTGAAACTTCACTGGCACAGTATGCACATAGAATTTCTCTTGGCAAGTACCTGCGCCTCGGCAAAGGTGAAGACCTTTCCGGCGGACGCAACAGGGCTTCTATTCTGGCAGATGCTTTTGAATCTGTTTTGGGTGCATACTATATCGACCAGGGGCTTGCCTCCGCAGAAAAATTTTTGCTGGGGCTGATGAAGCAGGAACTTGATTTTATTTGCGAACACGGAATTTATTCCGATTATAAAACACGTTTGCAGGAAGTAGTTCAAAAAGACGGCGATGTGGAAATTACCTATGAGCTGATTGATTCCAGCGGGCCAGAGCATAACAAGTCGTTTACGACTGTTGTTTCGGTTGCAGGCAGGGTTATCGGCAAGGGCATAGGGCACAGCAAAAAAGAAGCTGAGCAGCACGCTGCAAAAAGTGCTTTGGAAAAACTTAAAAAATAAAGTAAAACGGTTTCGGGCTGAATACCTGAAACCGTTTTTTGTATGCCTTAATTAAATTTTGTTTAGTGCGCAGGTCCGAAAAGGTTTAAAATTATAACGCCTGCCACAATAAGGGCAATGGCAAAATAACCTGCCGGAGAAAGTGCTTCATTAAAAAGAAAAACTGAAATCAGCGTTGCCGCTACAATGCCTATGGCGCACCATATTGCATAAGCAATGCTTAAATGCAGGTATAAAAGCGATTTGGAAAATAAATAAAAGCATAACCCGTAAGCGGCAAGCGTTGCAAGCGACGGATAAAGTTTTGTAAATCCTTCGGAATATTTAAGGCAGGTTGTGCCGATAAGTTCAAGGCTTATTGCCAAAGCAAGATATAAATAACCCATAAAAATTCATCCTTTATATTATTTTGCACCTGCTATTCTAACATATATAAACGGGCCTTGCAATTGCCGTATTGACGATGCGGCGGCAGCAGAATATAATGCAGGTAAGAATACAATGAAAGGTAAAGTTATGAGCATTATTCCAATTTTTATTCCGCATGCGGGCTGCCCACATCAGTGCGTTTTTTGCAACCAGAAGAAAATCAGCGGGCAAAAAACGGCATCGGCAGAGGCAGTGCGGCAGCAGATAGAAAAGTATTTACAATGGATTAAACCGGGTAAAGAAAACGAAGCTGCTTTTTATGGCGGTTCTTTTACCGGCCTTGATATGGATTTGCAGGAAGAACTTTTCAAGCCGGTTGATAAACTTTTGCAGGAAGGAATCATTGGCAGCGTGCGCTTATCGACGCGGCCGGATTACATAGATGAAGAAAGGCTGGCTCTTTTAAAAAAGCATAATGTAAGTACGGTGGAACTGGGAGTACAGTCTTTGGATGACAGCGTTTTGGAGCTGGCAGGGCGTGGACATAATGCGGCAAGCGTTGTAAAGGCTGTTGAACTTTTGCGTGCACATGGTTTTAAAACAGGCTTGCAGTTGATGTGGGGCATGCCCGGCCAAACGGCGGCAAGTTTTATGGATACCGTTGCGGAAAGCATTGCCCTAAAACCGGATATGGTAAGGCTTTATCCGCTTTTGGTAATTAAAGATACTCCGCTTGAAGAAACGTACCGCAGCGGAAAGTTTACGCCGCTTGGCGTGGAAGCCGCCGCAGAGCTTTGCGCAGCAGCCTTGAAAAAATTTACCGATAACGGCATTAATGTTATACGAATCGGCTTACAGCCGGATGACGAATTGTGCAGCCCCGGAAATATTGTGGCAGGCCCTTTTCATCCCGCTTTTGGTGAGATAGTGAAAAGTATGGCTGTCAGAAACGAACTTACGCCGCAAATTATGGCGCTGGTTAATGCAGGCAGGAGCAAAATAAAAATTTATGTGCCGCAGAATATGGAATCGAAACTGCGTGGGCAGCATAACAGTAATATTAAGTGCTGGCAAAAGATGGGCGCCTGTATTGAAGTTATAAAAACTAAAAACGCTTCCATATATTTGGAGGGTGAAAATAATGAGTGATATTTGCAAATGCTTTGCGCCGGTAGAAAATGCCGGCTGCACAATTTTAATATTAGGCTCAATGCCGGGGGAACGCTCGCTGGAGCTGCAGCAGTATTACGGGCATAAAAATAACCGCTTTTGGCGTTTAATGGCAGAAATTTTTAATAATGGCAAAATGCTTGATGATTATGAGGAACGCAAGGCCTTGCTGCTGCGCAGCAATGTTGCCCTGTGGGATGTTCTGGCGTTCTGCCGCCGTGAAGGCAGCCTCGATTCGGCAATACGCGATGAGGAATATAATGATTTGGCCGGTTTCATTGTCCGGCATCCTAAAATTAAGCGTATTTGCTGCAACGGCGGTAAAGCCTATGCTGCGTTGAAAAAATATTGCCGCACAAACAGCCTGAACGGCGTGGAAATTTTGTCGATGCCTTCAACAAGCCCGGCAAATGCCAGATGTAATTTTGAAAAATTAAAAAATATTTGGGCACCAGCCCTTTTGAATTGACCTGAAATTTAAGAAAATTTAAAGTTTTTTATTTGTTTTTTGCTTTTACCGCTTAAAATTTTTGCGGCGGAATTGTGAAAAAAGGCGTAAAACAGGCATTTTTATGTGTAAAGAATATAACAAAAACGCCATTTGAAACACAAGGCAACGTGTAAAGAAAGAAGCCCATAAAATGGGCGCTGAGGCCTGCAAAAAAAGTTGCAAAAAATATTGACAAGCCTTTTTTGTAATGGTACAATATATCAGTATCACGGAACAGTTATGCCCTTTTTCAGGAGGAACAGCCAGATGCTGAAGCAATTAACAGAAGCAACTAAACATGTCGTTGGTGTTAAACAAACGGCAAAAGCGGTTGAAAAGGGAACGGCAAAGCTGGTGTTTATCGCAGCCGATGCCGATATCCGCATAAGCCGCCCGCTTTTGGAAAGCTGCGAAGCCGCCGGTGTAAAAGTAATAACCGCGGATTCGATGCACGAACTTGGCAAAGCATGCGGCATTCACGTTGGGGCTGCTGCCGCCGCGGTGCTTAAAGACTGATAGGGACTTCCGCCAGTCGGGAGTTTTTATAATCATTCAAATCTAATTATTCGGGAAGGAGGTGCCGATATGCCTACAATTAACCAATTAGTCCGCAAAGGCAGACAGGTTGCAATTGAAAAATCCACCGCTCCGGCATTGAAAGAATGCCCTCAGAAACGCGGCGTTTGCACCAGGGTTTATACCACAACCCCTAAAAAACCTAACTCTGCTCTGCGTAAGGTTGCTCGTGTCCGTTTAACCAACGGCATCGAAGTTACCGCATATATTCCGGGTATCGGTCACAATCTGCAAGAACACAGCGTTGTTCTTATTAGAGGCGGAAGGGTAAAAGACCTTCCGGGCGTGCGTTACCATATCATTCGTGGTGCACTTGATACTGCTGGCGTTGCTAACCGCAGCCAGGGCCGTTCCAAATACGGCGCTAAACGTGCTAAAGCAAAAAAATAAGCAGTATTAACTGATTTCACGAAATGATTAAGGAGGGAAACACATGCCTAGAAAAGGCCCTGTTACTAAAAGAGACGTACTGCCGGATCCGGTGTATGGCTCCAAATTATTAACCAGATTCATCAACAAAATCATGCTTGATGGCAAAAAAGGCGTTGCAGAACGCATTGTATATGATGCTTTTGATCTTGTCCGCGCTAAAACCGGCAAAGATCCCCTTGAAGTATTTGATGCGGCTATGAAAAATGTTATGCCGCTCCTCGAAGTACGTGCCCGCCGCGTAGGTGGCGCAAACTACCAGGTTCCGGTAGAAGTACGTGCTGACCGCAAAACCACTCTTGGTATCCGCTGGCTGGTAAACTACTCCCGCCTGCGTGGTGAAAGAACCATGTGCGAACGCGTTGCCGGCGAAATTATGGATGCCGCCAACGGTACCGGCGCTGCTGTTAAAAAACGCGAAGATACCCATAAGATGGCTGAAGCAAACAAAGCGTTTGCTCATTACCGCTGGTAATTTAACCAGAACCCTGATTTTTATTAGAGGGAGGACGAAAAAGTGGGCAGAGAATTTCCACTTGAGAAAACAAGAAATATCGGTATCATGGCTCACATCGATGCCGGTAAAACCACCACGACCGAACGTATTCTGTTCTATACCGGCCGCGTTCATAAAATCGGCGAAACCCATGAAGGCGCTGCTACCATGGACTGGATGGAACAGGAAAAAGAACGTGGTATTACCATTACTTCGGCTGCTACAACCTGCCACTGGAAAGGCCACCGTATCAACATCATTGATACCCCGGGCCACGTTGACTTCACTGTAGAAGTTGAACGTTCTCTGCGTGTCCTTGACGGCTCTGTTGCAGTTTTCTGTGCCAAAGGCGGCGTTGAACCTCAGTCTGAAACCGTATGGCGCCAGGCTGATAAATACAGCGTACCTCGTATGGCTTATGTAAACAAAATGGATATTACAGGCGCGAACTTCTACAACGTAGTTCAAATGATGAAAGACCGCCTTGGTGCTAATGCAGTACCTATCCAACTTCCTATCGGCTATGAAGATACTTTCGAAGGCATGGTTGACCTTATTAAAATGAAAGCTATCGTTTATGGCGATAAACTCGGCAAAGACGAAGAATTCGTTGAAATTCCGGAAGATATGAAGGAAAAAGCCGAAGAATACCGTCAGGCTCTTATCGAAGCAGTTGCTGAAAGCGATGACGACCTGATGATGAAATATCTTGAAGGCGAAGAACTCACCGAAGAAGAAATCATGACAGGCATCCGCAAACAAACCATTGCCTGCAAAATGACTCCGGTTTGCTGTGGTTCTTCTTATAAAAACAAAGGCGTTCAGCCTTTGCTTGATGCAATTGTTGCATTCATGCCGGCTCCTACCGACATTCCTCACATCAAAGGCGTTAACCCGGAAACCGGTGAAGAAGATGAACGCCCGTCCAGTGATGAAGAACCGTTTGCAGCTCTCACATTCAAAATCATGACTGACCCGTATGTAGGTAAACTCGCATTCTTCCGCGTATATTCCGGTACTCTTGAATCCGGTTCCTATGTATATAACTCCACTAAGGGCAAACGCGAACGTATCGGCCGTATCCTGCAAATGCATGCTAACCACCGTCAGGAAATCGAAAAGGTTTACGCAGGTGATATCGCAGCAGCAGTTGGCCTGAAAGATACTACTACCGGCGACACCCTCTGCGATGAAAAAGCTCCTATCATTCTCGAATCCATGGTATTCCCGGATCCTGTTATTTCCGTAGCAGTTGAACCGAAAACCAAGGCTGACCAGGAAAAAATGGGCATTGCTTTGCAGAAACTCGCTGAAGAAGACCCGACCTTCCGCGTACGTACCGATCCTGAAACCGCTCAGACCATTATCTCCGGCATGGGCGAGCTTCACCTCGATATTATCGTTGACCGTCTGCTCCGTGAATTCCACGTTGGCTGCAGCGTAGGTAACCCGCAGGTTGCTTACCGTGAAACCATCCGCAAATCCGTTAAGGCTGAAGGCAAATTCGTTCGTCAGTCCGGCGGTAAAGGCCAGTATGGTCACTGCTGGTTGGAACTCACTCCGCTGGAACCCGGCGAAGGCTTCAAATTCGACAACAAAGTTGTCGGCGGTGCTATTCCGAAAGAATACATCGGGCCTGTTGAAGCAGGTGTTAAAGAAGCTATGGAAAACGGCGTAGTTGCCGGTTATCCGATGGTAGACGTTGGCGTAACTGTTTACGACGGCTCTTACCATGAAGTTGACTCCTCTGAAATGGCATTTAAGATTGCCGGTTCTATGGGCTTCCGTGCTGGTGCACTGAAAGCTGACCCGGTTATTCTTGAACCTTACATGAAAGTAGAAGTTACCGTTCCTGAAGAATACATGGGCGACGTTATCGGCGACCTGAACTCCCGCCGCGGCCGCATTAACAGCATGGAAGCACGCAATGGTGCCCAGGTTATTGATGCATTCGTTCCGCTGTCTGAAATGTTCGGTTACGCTACCGACCTGCGTTCCAAAACTCAGGGCCGTGGCAACTACTCCATGGAAGTTGACCATTACGAAGAAGTTCCGAGAAATATTGCCGAAGCAATTATTGCTAAAAACAAAGGCACCCAGGCCTAAGAAATTACCTGTTTAAGGAGGATACAATAAATGGCAAAGCAAAAATATGAAAGAACAAAACCCCATGTTAACATTGGTACCATCGGTCACGTTGACCATGGCAAAACAACCCTGACCGCAGCTATTACCAAAGTTCTTGCAGAACGCGGCGGCGCAGAATTCATGGACTACTCCATGATCGATAAAGCACCTGAAGAAAGAGAACGCGGCATTACCATCAACACCGCACACGTAGAATATGAAACTGCAAACCGTCACTACGCACACGTAGACTGCCCGGGCCATGCCGACTATGTTAAAAACATGATCACCGGCGCAGCACAGATGGACGGCGCAATCCTGGTAGTATCCGCAGCTGACGGCCCGATGCCGCAGACCCGCGAACACATCCTTCTGGCACGCCAGGTAGGCGTACCTGCAATCGTAGTATTCCTGAACAAAGCCGACATGGTAGACGATCCGGAACTCATCGAACTGGTAGAAATGGAAGTACGCGAACTGCTCTCCAGCTACGGCTTCCCCGGCGACGATATTCCTATCGTAGTAGGCTCCGCACTGAAAGCACTTGAAGGTGATCCGGAATACGAAAAGAAAATCATCGAACTGATGGACGCAGTAGATGAATACATCCCGACTCCGGAACGCGCAACCGACAAACCGTTCCTGATGCCTGTAGAAGACGTATTCACCATTACCGGCCGCGGCACAGTAGCAACCGGCCGTGTAGAACGTGGCAGCGTAAAAGTAGGCGACACGGTAGAAATCGTAGGCCTGAAAGAAGAAAAGAAGTGCACAGTAGTAACCGGCGTAGAAATGTTCCGCAAACTGCTTGACGAAGCAGTAGCCGGCGACAACATCGGCTGCCTGCTGCGTGGCGTAGACCGCAAAGAAATCGAACGCGGTCAGGTACTTGCAAAACCGGGCAGCATTCATCCGCACACCAAATTCAAAGCAGAAGTATATGTACTGACGAAAGAAGAAGGCGGCCGTCACACCCCGTTCTTCAACGGCTACCGTCCGCAGTTCTATTTCAGAACCACTGACGTAACCGGCGTAACCGAACTTCCGGAAGGTACCGAAATGGTAATGCCTGGCGATAACGTAACGATGGAAGTAGAACTCATCACCCCGATCGCAATCGAACAAGGCTTGCGTTTTGCAATCCGCGAAGGCGGCCGTACCGTTGGCGCTGGTGTTGTTACTGCAATTGAAGAAAAATAATTAAACGCTGTTAGCGGTACATATATCTAAGGCCGGACTTTTCAGCCCGGTCTTAGATTATTTTTTTAAACATTGTTGACATAACCCGTTAACTGTGGTACTCTATATTAGTGAAATTTTCAGACCAGCAATTTTGACAGCAAGAGAGGTGTAACGAATGCGTACTTTGATTACTTTGGCATGCACTGAATGCAAACAGCGCAACTACCAGACTAACAAAAACAAAAAGAATGATCCGGACCGTATTGAGATCAACAAGTACTGCAAATTTTGCAAAAAACACACTTTACATAAAGAAACCAAATAATCTTTGTGTTTGAGTTTATCTAGGTATTTTAGCAAGGATGTGAAAAGATGGCCGTTCCAGAATTACCGGGTGTGAAAGACACCAACGGCATTATGCGCTTTCTGCGGGAAGCAAAATCTGAACTAAAAAAAGTGACCTGGCCTACCAGACGAGAACTTATTGCCCATACAATCGTTGTATTTATTGCCGTTGTCCTTTCAGCAATTCTGATTTGGGTAATTGACAGTATTTTTGCTGGGCTTTTCCAGTTGATTTTACAATAAGTTTGAGTAAGGAGGAAGGGAATTAATATTCCCGGTACCGCTATGGAATCAGAAAAACGTTGGTATGTCATACATACTTATTCCGGTTACGAAAATAAAGTAAAAGCTAATCTGGAACGCAAAGTTCATTCCCTGGGTATGGAAAATGAAGTTTTCAATATTGTAATACCTATGGAAAATGAAATAGAAGTCAAAGATGGCAAAAAACGCAGCGTGCAGCGCAAAGTTTTCCCGGGCTATGTACTGGTAGAAATGATTGTTAATGACCGCAGCTGGTATGCCGTCCGCAACACTCCAGGCGTAACCGGTTTTGTTGGCTCCGGCACCAAGCCCATTCCTCTTACAGATGAGGAAGTAAAACAAATTATGCGTTCTATGGGCGTGGAAGAAAGCCGTCCTAAAATTGATTTACAATTACAGCAGATTGTACGCCTTAAAAGCGGCCCGTTTGCCGGATGCCTTGGCAGCGTTTCCGAAATTAATGAAGAACGCGGCAAGCTGAAGGTTCTTGTGGACATGTTTGGGCGCGAAACACCTGTTGAAGTTGATTTTACTCAAGTTGAAGAAGCTGAATAAGGAGGTGTAATAAATGCCGAAAAAAGTCGTTAAGATGGTAAAATTACAGGTACCGGCTGGTAAAGCTACTCCGGCTCCTCCTGTAGGCCCTGCACTCGGCCAGGCCGGTGTAAACATTATGGCTTTCGTTAAGGAGTTCAATGAACGTACTGCACAGCAGGCTGGTCTTATTATCCCGGTAGAAATCACCGTATTTGAAGACCGTTCCTTTACTTTCATTACCAAAACTCCTCCGGCTCCGGTTCTCTTGAAAAAAGCAGCCGGTCTGGAAAAAGCATCTGGCGAACCTAACAAGAAAAAAGTAGCCACCCTCGGCCGCGACAAAATCCGCGAAATCGCCGAAACCAAAATGGCTGACCTCAACGCAGCAGATATTGAAGCTGCAATGAGAATGGTTGAAGGTACTGCCCGCAGCATGGGTATTACCGTAGTTGACTGATAATATTAGTTAACTTAATTAAGTGGGAGGCCAAAAACCGTTATTACCACATAGGAGGAAAAGTTAATGGCAAAAAGAAGCAAAAAGTACCAGGAAGCTTTGAAACTTATCGAAGCTGACAAATTCTATTCTCCGAAAGAAGCAATAGAATTAGTAAAGAAAACTAACGTTACCAAATTTGACAGCACCGTTGAAGTTTCTTTCAAACTCGGTGTTAATCCTAAATACGCTGACCAGCAGGTTCGCGGCGCTATGGTTCTTCCGCACGGCACCGGCAAAAGCAAAACTGTTCTTGTTTTTGCTAAAGGCCCCAAAGTTGCAGAAGCTGAAGCAGCAGGCGCAGATTATGTTGGCGGTGAAGAATATGTCGCTAAAATTCAGGGCGGCTGGACAGATTTTGATGTCTGCGTAGCAACCCCTGACATGATGGGCATGGTTGGCCGTCTTGGTAAAATCCTCGGTCCTAAAGGTTTAATGCCTAACCCGAAGGTTGGTACCGTAACTATGGACGTAACCCGTGCAGTAAACGAAATTAAAGCTGGTAAAATTGAATACCGCACCGATAAAGCAGGTAATGTACAGGCTCCTATCGGCAAAGTTTCCTTTACCGACGAACAGCTTTTGGCTAACTACATTGCACTTGCCGATACTCTGGTAAAAGTTAAACCTTCCGGAGCAAAAGGCCAGTACATGAAAACCATCACTCTTTCTACTACCATGGGCCCTGGCGTTAAAGTTGACGTTCTGAAGGCTAACAGCGACAAATAATTTTATAAATCAGAAGATAATCGGGCCATAGACAGCAGGTGCGGCACAGCCGCGTAAGCATAGCGCCAGCCGAGGTTGGAGACGTTGAAGATAGACCTTCGCGACCTCCGGCTGCGGCCGAGAGGTCTTTTTGATTTAATAAAAAATATCAAAATAAAGAAGGGGGTGCAGATGTATGGCAATTAGACCTGAAAAAGCAGCTAAAGTTGCAGAGATTAAAGAACTTCTTACCAGCTCTAAATGCACTGTTCTGGTAGACTTCTGCGGTTTGACTGTTGCACAGGATACTGCATTGCGCCGTAAAATGCGCGAAGCCGGTGTTACCTACATTGTAGTTAAAAACACTATGCTCCGTATTGCAGCACAAGAAGCAGGCATTGAAGGTCTGGAGCCGGTTCTTGAAAAGAACACCGCTATTGCGGTTGCTCCGGAAGACCCTGTTGCCGCAGCAAAAATCATTTGCGATTTTGCTAAAGAAAACAAAGCACTTGTTGTTAAAGCAGGTGTTCTTGACGGTAAAGTTATTGACGATGCAGCTATCAAAGCTCTGGCAGAACTGCCGCCGAAAGAAGTACTCGTTGCCAAAATGCTTGGCAGCATGAATGCTCCTATTTCCGGTTTCGTCAATGTACTTCAAGGTACTATCCGCAAAGTGGTATATGCGCTTGACGCTATCCGCGAACAAAAAGAATCCGCATAAGCTGAGGCTTATCGCATAAAAATTTAACAATAAAATTAAAACATCTAATTTATGGAGGTAACTATAATGAATAAAGAACAAATCATTGAAGCTATTGAATCTATGACCGTCCTCGAACTTTCCGAACTCGTTAAAGCTCTGGAAGAAAAATTCGGCGTATCCGCTGCTGCTCCTGTTGCTGTAGCTGCTGCTCCGGCTGCTGGTGGCGCTGCTGCTGCTGAAGAAAAAACTGAATTCGACGTAATCCTGACCGCTGCTGGCGCTGGCAAAATCAACGTAATCAAAGTTGTTCGCGAAGTAACCGGCCTGGGCCTGAAAGAAGCTAAAGCTATCGTTGACGAAGCTCCGAAAGCTGTTAAAGAAAAAATCTCCAAAGCTGACGCTGAAGCTCTCAAAGCTAAACTCGAAGAAGCTGGCGCTTCCGTAGAAATTAAATAATTTTGCTTAACGGCAATAAAAATTCCGCTGCAATGCAGCGGATTTTTTGCATATTTGGCTCTATAACAAATCTTGAAGGATTTATCATAAATACCTATAATATAGATTATTTTATTTACCTGTATTATAGGTGTTTTTTTATTAAAGCTGTAACTAAGAATTGCAGTAATATTTTTGTCTTTTATTGTAATTGATTTACGCATTAAAATCATAAAATAGCGTATTGCTTATAGTATTACAAAATGTTATACTTAAAATATGAAAAGGTTAATCAGTGGACGCCCTATGGAATGGGACGATCGGAAAAACGAAATCAACAAGAGAAAACACGGAATAAGTTTTGAGACAGCAGCGCATGTATTTGAGGATATAAACCGTATTGAATATTTTGACGAAGCACACAGTGCAGATGAAGACAGGTTCATCGTGCTAGGGTTAGTTCGTAAGGTGCTGTTTGTTGTTTATACGGACAGAGGCGATGCTACAAGGATTATTTCAGCGAGAAAAGCCACGGAGGCAGAAACGGAGGTATATTATGACAATTACACGCAAGATGATTTATGAAGGTACGCCGCTTACAGCGGAACAAATAAAAGAATTGGAAGCACTGGACAGTCGTCCGGTAGTAACTGATGAAGAATGTCCTGAACTTACGCCGGAGCAGTTAAAACAAATGGCGCTGCTTGCTAAAAAGCAAAGGGCAGAACGTCGGCGTCCTGTAATTACTTTGCGTGTATCACCAGCTACGCTTGAAAAAGCAAAGGCTACCGGCAAAGGTTATACAGGATTTATGAGTCGCCTTTTAGACCTTGCTATAAATAATCCGGAAATGGTAAAACGTTGTTTGTAAAAATTAAATAAAAAAGTTTATAAATATGAGAAAGCCTCCTTTGTTGCAATAAATACAGTTTAAGTGCTGTATAAAAATCAAAGGAGGTTTTGTTATGTTTAAAATATATATAATATTTTGAAAGACTTGATACGACATTAGAAAAATGATATAATGACATAAAGATGACCGGTCAAAAATAGAAAGAAGGGATACTATGAGTACAAAAATTTTAAAAGGAAGTATAGAATTAGGCAATAAAATTAGAGGCAGACGTAATGAATTGAGTTTGACAATTGAGGAAGCTGCGAAAAAAGCTGGAGTTGGTACCAAAACATGGAGTAGATATGAATTAGGAGAGTCAATTCGAAAAGATAAAATTATTGGCGTTTGTAAAGCTTTAAATTGGAATACTTTGCCATTGCAAGAAGATTCATCGGGATTTGATATTGATATTAATGAGTATAAAAAAAGCAAACTTTGGTCTAATGATTTAGCTGATAGATTTGGAAACGAGGCTGCTATTTCTTTTATCATTGGCAGCGATATATTGTTAGATAATATTGAACAAGATTTAGAAGCTTTGTCTTCTAAACCTAAAGGTACTCATATTGGAGAACTGGATGCATCTTGGCTGGATGGAAGTTTGCCAGAGCAGTTTAAGATGTTTTATGATTATGATTTTATATATTATTTAAAAATGGTTGTAGTTAGTTATAGAAATAAAGCTGCAAGTGGGGAGTGTTTTATTGCACATAGTGTTGTTGAAGAATTAGTATTATATTTAATTATGGAAGAATCACAATTTTTGATGGAAAATATATTGCCACGTATTCAAATGAACGAAAAGAAAAAATATGAAGATTGGGACGAATGGCCTTTTGATATTTTTGACGATATGGATATTATCACATTTTTATATTCAGATTTTTATTTAGAAGAAGGGCATACCTATCATTTTTCTAATTGGAAGAAAAAACAATTTTATTGTAAATAGTATAACCATTCACAATGAATTTTATTTGACAAATTGCGAAATATATGATAACATATCATACTACAACATTAGTAGATTGCAGGTATTGACAACCGGTACCGGGGGTTCAGTGGTTGAGCACCGTACCGTGCTTATATGGATTTAGATGAGGTGCGTTCATCGAAGACAACATGCAAGGTCCTGAATATTGTTTGGAGCCTTGCTTTTTTTGTCATGGTAAAAACGCGCTTGTTTAAGTCTGCCTGACAACATATACATTAAGGGGTGAGGGATTACATGTTTAAACCGGTTCCCGTAGGTAATAGGACTCGGTACAGTTATGCCAGAATCAATGAAGTATTGCCAATGCCTCATTTGATTGACATCCAAAGAAAATCGTATGAGTGGTTCATGCGAGAAGGTCTTTGCGAAATTTTCCATGACATTTCTCCTATTAAAGATTTTACAGGTAATTTAGAACTTTCCTTTGAAGGCTTTACTCTCGGTGAGCCTAAATATACAGTAGAAGAATGCAAGGAACGCGATGCTTCCTATTCTGCGCCGTTAAATGTAAACGTGCGCCTTCTGTATAAAGATACCGGCGAGATTAAAGAATCTAAAGTATTCATGGGCGATTTTCCGCTGATGACGGAAACCGGTACTTTTGTAATCAACGGTGCCGAACGTGTAATCGTCAGCCAGCTGGTACGTTCCCCGGGCGTTTATTACGCTGTTACGATGGACCCCAGTGGCAAAAAAATGTATGGTACAACAGTCATTCCTAACCGTGGTGCATGGATTGAATATGAAACCGACTTAAATGACGTTATTTACGCACGTGTTGACCGTACCAGAAAGCTGCCGGCAACCGTTTTGCTGCGCGCCATGGGTTTAACCCAGAATGAAGATATTTTAGCGCTCTTTAATAATCATCCTTCTGTTGCTGCAACGCTTGAAAGAGATACAACAACTACCCGCGAAGAAGCTTTAATTGAAATTTATAAAAAGCTGCGTCCGGGCGAACCTCCTACTCTGGAAAACGCCTCCGCACTTATTGAAGCAACTTTCTTTGACAACAAACGTTATGACCTTGCCAGCGTAGGCCGCTATAAGCTGAACAAAAAACTCGGCTGGCGCCGCCGTTTGCTGGATAAAGTGCTGGATCAGCCGCTGGTTGATGTATCTACCGGTGAAATTATTGCTGAAGCAGGCACCAAGATTGACCTTGATGTTATTGATAAAATTGAAGAAAGCGGTATTTTTGCAGGCCCTGGCCTGAAAGAAGTTTTCATCCGCCTGAAAGAACAGCCGATGAAAATCATCTGTACTTCCGATATTCCGGAAGACCACCGCACCATTACCGTTGAAGATGTAATGGCTTCCTTCGGTTATCTGCTGAACCTGATGGACGGCCTTGGCACCGGCGACGATATCGACCATTTGGGCAACCGCCGTGTACGCCGTGTCGGCGAGCTTTTGCAGAATCAGTTCCGCATCGGCCTTGCCCGTATGGAACGCGTTGTAAAAGAACGTATGACCATTCAGGATGTTGATGTTATTACGCCGCAGGCGCTTATTAATATCCGTCCTGTTGTTGCTGCAATTAAAGAATTCTTTGGCAGCAGCCAGCTTTCCCAGTTTATGGACCAGAACAACCCGCTGGCCGAACTGACCCATAAACGCCGTCTTTCCGCACTGGGCCCCGGTGGCTTGAGCCGTGAACGTGCAGGCTATGAAGTCCGCGACGTACATCATTCCCACTATGGCCGTATGTGCCCGATTGAAACCCCTGAAGGTCCGAACATCGGCCTTATCGGTTCTCTTTCTACCTTTGCTGTTATTAACAAATACGGCTTTATGGAAACCCCGTACCGCCGTGTTGATAAAGAAAACAAGCGCGTAACTGATGAAATTATTTATCTTACCGCTGATGAAGAAGATAATTACATTATCGCTCAGGCGAACGAACCTTTGGATGACGAAGGTTACTTTGAAGGCGAACGTGTAACTGCACGTTACCAGAACGAAGTACTTTCCCTGCCTCCTGACAAGGTAGACTTCATGGACGTTTCGCCGAAACAGGTTGTATCTATCGCTACCGCGCTTATTCCGTTCCTCGAAAACGATGACGCGAACCGTGCTCTTATGGGTGCCAACATGCAGCGTCAGGCAGTGCCGCTTCTGTGCACTCAGGCTCCTATCATTGGTACCGGTATGGAATATAAAGTTGCCGTTGACTCCGGCGTATGCATTCTGGCTAAAAATGCCGGCGTTGTAGAACGCGTTACCGGTGATGAAATCGTTATCCGCAAAGATGACGGCGGCGTAGATAAATACAGCGTATTGAAATTTAAACGTTCCAACCAGGGTACCTGCGTTAACCAGCGCCCGATTGTTTACAAAGGCGACAAGGTTGTTAAAGGGCAGGTATTGGCAGACGGCCCTGCAACCGACCATGGCGAACTTGCGCTTGGCTACAACGTAATTGTTGCCTACATGCCTTGGGAAGGCTACAACTACGAAGATGCTATTCTTCTTAGCGAAGATTTGGTTAAGGCCGACGTATTTACTTCCATTCATATTGAAGAATACGACTGCGATGCCCGCGACACCAAACTTGGCGAAGAAGAAATTACCCGCGATATTCCGAACGTATCGGAAGAAGCATTGAAAGACCTTGACGAACGCGGCATTATCCGCATTGGTGCGGAAGTACGCCCGGGTGATATCCTCGTCGGCAAGGTAACACCGAAAGGCGAAACCGAGCTTACTGCAGAAGAACGCCTGCTGCGTGCCATCTTCGGCGAAAAAGCACGCGAAGTACGCGACAGCTCGTTGCGTGTTCCGCACGGCGAAGCAGGTAAAATCGTCAGCGTAAAAGTATTTACCCGCGAAAACGGCGACGAACTTCCTCCGGGAGTTAACGAACAGGTTCGCGTACATATCGCACAGAAACGTAAAATTTCCGTCGGCGATAAAATGGCAGGCCGCCACGGCAACAAGGGCGTTATTTCCCGTATTCTGCCGCGCGAAGACATGCCGTTCCTGCCGAGCGGCGAACCGGTACAGATTGTGCTGAATCCGTTGGGCGTACCTTCCCGTATGAACATCGGACAAATTCTGGAAAACCATCTGGGCTGGGCAGCACGCGCACTCGGCATGCAGATTGAAAACAATGCCGAGGGCCTTGTAGAACGCCTGACCGGTGTTGGCTATGACGTTGAAAAATACGGCATCCCCGAAACCGTTGAAATCGGTAAATTCGGCGATAAGAGCATTAAAGCAGTGCAGATTTCCGTGCCGGTATTTGACGGCGCTCACGAAAAGGACATTAATGATGCGCTTGACCTTGCAGGTATCGACCGCAGCGCCAAAACCACGCTGTATGACGGCCGTACCGGCGAGCCGTTCGATAACAAAGTTACCGTCGGCTTAACTTACATGCTCAAACTGCATCACCTTGTTGATGATAAAATCCATGCCCGCAGCACCGGCCCGTACTCTCTTGTTACCCAGCAGCCTCTCGGCGGCAAGGCGCAGTTCGGCGGCCAGCGTTTCGGCGAAATGGAAGTTTGGGCGCTGGAAGCATACGGCGCAGCTTACACTTTGCAGGAAATTTTAACAGTAAAATCCGACGATGTTGTCGGCCGTGTTAAAACCTACGAAGCCATCGTTAAAGGCGAAAACGTTCCTGAACCTGGTGTTCCGGAATCCTTTAAGGTACTTATTAAAGAACTTCAGTCCATCGGTCTTGACATTAAAGTGCTCAACGAGGACGAAGAAGAAATTTCCCTGCGTGATACCGACGACGATATCAACGAAACAGCCCGCAAGCTGGACCTTGACATCGACGGTGCAATTCCCGAAGCTCCTAACACGGAGATTGTACAGGATGACTACACCACTGACAGTGATGACAGCGCAGCGGAAGACCCCGATTTTGATTTGATTGCCGATATTGGCAACATGAATATGGAAGCAAAAGATGCGGATGACGCCGCCAGTGAAGATATGGAATAGAAGGGAGCGATCGGTTCTTGTTAGACGTAAATAATTTTGAATCTATGCGTATCGGCCTGGCTTCACCGGAGCAAATCAGGGCTTGGTCCTATGGCGAAGTAAAAAAACCGGAAACCATCAATTACAGAACTTTGAAACCGGAACGTGACGGTTTGTTCTGCGAAAGAATTTTCGGGCCTACCAAAGACTGGGAATGCCATTGCGGCAAATATAAAAGAATCCGCTATAAAGGCATTATCTGCGACAAGTGCGGCGTTGAAGTAACCCGTGCCAAAGTACGCCGTGAGCGTATGGGCCATATTGAACTGGCTGCACCTGTATCCCATATCTGGTATTTCAAAGGTATTCCGAGCCGCATGGGGTTAATTCTTGATATTTCCCCGCGTTCTCTGGAAAAAGTACTGTACTTTGCCAACTACATTGTATTAGACCCGGGCAGCACTCCGCTGACTAAAAAACAGCTGCTGACCGAAAGCGAATATATTGAAAACCGTGATAAATACGGCAGCGCATTTAAAGTAGGCATGGGCGCTCAGGCAATTAAAACCTTATTACAGGAAATTGACCTGCCCAAACTTACCGCAGAACTGCGCGCAGAACTGAAAGAAGTAAGCGGCCAGCGCAAAATCCGCGCTGTACGCCGTCTGGAAGTTTGCGAAGCCTTCTTGAAATCCGGCAACCGCCCGGAATGGATGATTCTGGACGTTGTACCGGTTATTCCGCCTGAACTGCGCCCGATGGTTCAGCTGGACGGCGGACGCTTTGCAACGAGCGACCTTAACGATTTATACCGCCGCGTTATTAACCGCAACAACCGCTTGAAACGCTTGCTTGAACTTAACGCGCCGGATATTATCGTACGCAACGAAAAACGCATGCTGCAGGAAGCAGTTGACGCCCTTATCGACAACGGCCGCCGCGGCCGTCCGGTAACAGGCCCGGGCAACCGCCCGCTGAAATCCCTTTCCGATATGTTGAAAGGCAAACAGGGCCGTTTCCGTCAGAACCTTTTGGGTAAACGCGTTGACTACTCCGGCCGTTCCGTTATCGTTGTAGGCCCTGAACTTAAAATGCACCAGTGCGGCCTGCCGAAGGAAATGGCACTGGAACTGTTTAAACCTTTTGTAATGAAACGCCTTGTTCAGAGCGGACAGGCAACCAATATCAAAAATGCAAAACGCATGGTAGAACGCGCCAACAATGTAGTTTGGGACGTTTTGGAAGAAGTAATTAAAGAACATCCTGTATTCCTTAACCGTGCACCGACGCTGCACAGACTCGGTATTCAGGCATTCGAGCCTATCCTTACCGAAGGCCGTGCAATCAAGCTGCATCCTTTGGTATGTACCGCTTTCAACGCCGACTTCGACGGTGACCAAATGGCCGTGCATCTGCCGCTTTCCGCGGAAGCACAGGCAGAAGCAAGAATTCTGATGCTTTCCGTTAACAACATTCTGGCACCGAAAGACGGCAAACCTGTTGCAGTACCTACCCAGGATATGGTTCTGGGCTCTTACTACATCACTATGGTGAAAGAAGGAGCCAAAGGCGAAGGCATGCGCTTCAGCAGCATTAACGAAGCTATGCTGGCATACTTCCATAAGGTTGTTGATTTGCAGGCACGCATTCAGGTTTATGTACCTAACAAAGATATTTACGGCGAAGAAAAGAACGAAGGCGTAAGCCTTGTTACCACTACGCCGGGCAATATCATGTTTAACGAAGACCTGCCGAAAGAACTGCAGTACTTCCATCAGGAAACCGAAAAGAACGCTGCCGGCGAAGAAGTTAATGTTTGGCATTTAAGCAAACTTATTAACAAAAAAGAACTGGGCAACCTTGTTGCCAAAGCCCATAAGCTGTTTGGCAACCTGCGTACTGCCGAAATTCTTGATATTGTTAAAAAGAACGGTTATGATAACGCCTGCAAGGCAGGTATTTCCATTGCCGTATCCGATATTAAAATCCCAAAAGAAAAACAGCAGATTTTGGCTGATGCCGAAAAACAGATTGATAAAACCGAGCGTATGTTCCGCCGCGGCTTGATGAGCGAGGATGAACGCTACCGTAAGGTTATTGAAATCTGGAGCCAGGCAACGGACGACGTTACCGCAAAACTGATGAGCGCTACCATGGATAAATTCAATTCCCTGAACATGATGGCTGACTCCGGCGCCCGCGGCAACACCCAGCAGATCCGTCAGCTGGCAGGTATGCGCGGCCTTATGGCTGACCCGTCCGGCCGTATTATCGACCGTCCTATCAAGGCAAACTTCCGCGAAGGCTTAACCGTATTGGAATACTTTATTTCCACCCACGGTGCCCGCAAAGGCCTGGCAGATACCGCACTGCGTACGGCAGACTCCGGTTACCTTACCCGCCGCCTTGTAGACGTTGCGCAGGATGTTATTGTACGCGAAGATGACTGCGACGTTGTAACCTTTAACCTTGTTAAAGAACGCAGCCGCCTGTGCAAACAAACCCTTGGCGCAAGCCAGAACAAACTGCGCGAAACCGTTATTGGGCGCAACCTTGCTTCCGGCGTTGAAAGCCCTGTAACCGGTGAACTGATTGCCGAAGCAGATACCGTTATTACGGAAGATATTTACAATAAACTTATTGCAGGCCACGTGCTTGAAGTTAACCTGTATGCGACCGATGATATGGACGGCGAAGCAACTGAAACCGTTCAGATTAACATCAGCAGCGAAGATGCCAACAAGGTAATGAAAGAACACCTGATGCATCACTTTAACGGCAAAGAAGTTGCCGAAGACGTTTTTAACGCAGAAGGTGAAGTACTGGCACATGCAAAAGATACTTACACTGAAGCAATGATTGACGCAATTTTGGCAGACGGTACTGTCCGCGAAATGAAAGTGCGCAACAATGCTATTGAAGGTATCGAAATCGGCGCTATTACCGAAGGCAAGAACAAACAGACGGTTATCGAATCTCTGCGTGACCGTATTGTCGGCCGTAACCTTGCCGAAGATATTCTGGATGAAAACGGCGAAGTGCTCTATCATATCAACGATTACGTTACCGAAGATATGGCAGACAGAATTGCAGCCCTGCGCGAAACCGTTAAAATCCGCAGCGTGCTTAACTGCAAATCTAAAGTTGGCGTTTGCCGCAAATGCTATGGCCGCAACCTTGCAACCGACAGAAATGTTGACGTCGGCGAAGCAGTTGGCACCATTGCAGCTCAGGCAATCGGCGAACCTGGTACACAGCTTACCATGCGTACGTTCCATACCGGCGGCGTAGCAGGCGGCGACGATATTACCCAGGGCTTGCCGCGTGTTGAAGAATTGTTTGAAGCACGCAAACCGAAACACCCGGGTATTTTGGCAGAAACTACCGGCATTGTGCATATTGCTGAAGAAGGCGGCCAGCGTAAAATTACCATTACCGATAAAGACGGCATGGAAGAAGTTTATGCTATTCCGTACGGCGCAAAACTTGCTGTTACCGAAGGGCAGGAAATCGAAAAAGGCGACCGTCTTACCGAAGGTTCCCTTAATCCGCATGATATTATCCGCATCAGCGGCGTGCGCGCAACCCAGCGCTATCTGGTACAGCAGGTACTCGGCGTTTACAAATCTCAGGGCGTAGAAATTAACGACAAACACATTGAAGTTATGGTACGCCAGATGATGCGTAAAGTACGTATCGACGAAGCAGGCGATACTACGATGCTGCCGGGCGAATATGTTGATATCGGTGAATTTGAAGAACAGAACAGCGAGATGCTTGACCGCGGCTTGCAGCCGGCAGAAGGCCACCCGATTCTTCTGGGTATTACCAAAGCATCCCTGGCAACTGATTCCTTCCTGTCTGCGGCTTCCTTCCAGGAAACCACTCGTGTACTTACGGACGCAGCCATTAAAGGCAAGGTTGACCCGCTGCTCGGTCTTAAAGAAAACGTTATTATCGGTAAACTCATCCCGGCAGGTACTGGCATGAGCAGATACCGCGACGTTAAAGTAAAATACAATAACGTGCCTACTAATAACTGATTTTACTGCATAACAGCAGAAAAACTTAATAAGTTGTAATAGGTAAAGTAAACCACCCTGTTTATTCCGTTTGGAGTAAGCAGGGTGGTTTTGTTGATGAGGTGATTAGAAACGCACAATCTGACAGAAACTACTTCTATTAAGTTTGCCAAAACGTCGCTCCTATTTGCGTGTGTAAACACAACTCCGTAAAATATTTATTAAAGAGCAAAATTTGTGAATCAATAATTCTGTTTAGCAAATAGCAGCATTAACCATACAACTCACAAAAATTTTTCAATAATTTTAGTTTAATAACAGTAATACATGCTTATTCACTTCGTTCAAAAAGCGTGTTTATTACTGTTATTTTTTATTTTATATTGAAATTTTTGTATGCAGTTGTATGGCTAATGCTGCTATTTTTAGTTTGTCTGTTAAAAAAGATAAAAAGTAGCTGCCCCGCATCACGATAGTGCGGATTAATGCGAAACTACGCTGCCGCGCTAACCTACCGGCAGGGATAAAGTTTCACCAAGACCAGTAAAAGTTAGACTTACTCTAACGGAAATGTCTTGCGGGGAGGGTAAAGGTATGGTACAATTATATTATAAATTTTTAATTTAGATAAAATTAAAGCCCAGGGTGAGAAAACGTGGCAGAAAATCTGCAAAAAATAAATAAGTATACCAATATTATTCTACCGCTTGTATTAATATGTGTTGACTACATCGCCATAGTATGTGCAGAAGAATTTGCCTTTAACTTCCGTAACTTCTACACCGGAAACAGCCACCTGCATATCTCCTGGCTCAACTTCTGGGTAGTATTCCCTTTACTATATTTAATCTTCTTAAATATAGAACAGCTCTATAACCGTCGCGCGCAGTTCTGGCAGATAATCCAAAAACTTTTTATCACCAGCTGCTACGCTGTTACAAGCATTATCATATTACTCTATATAGCGCGTATAGCGGGTTCAACCTCCAGAATGTTTATAGCAGTATTCTGGATATTGAGTTTTATATTGCTTGTAATTTTCCGCTACATAGTAAAAAAGATATTAGAAAAATACCAGCTTCTGCAAATGCCTGTACTCATCATAGGCGCAGGAAAAACAGCAGAACTACTTGTACAAGGCATCAAAAACGATGCCGGTATGGGGTATAAAATAATAGGACTTTTAGAAGACAATAAAGTAGAAAAAGGCATATTAGAAAACTACCCTGTACTTGGCAAATTCAGTGATGCAGAACAAGTAATAGCAAAATACAAAATCAATCATGTATTTATAGCTGCGCCGGGCTTAGAACAAGGTACGCTAACAAAGTTAATCTATAAAGTACAGCCTTTAGTAAAAAGCATGGGCGTAATACCAAACCTTGTAGGCGTACCAATGGGTGGCATAGAAGCAGAAAGCCTGTTTAATGAAAAGCTAATGCTGTTGAAGCTAAAGAACAACCTTGCAAGACCGGTAAACAGATGGATAAAAACAAGCTTTGACTATATGCTGACCATAACGGGCACAATCGCTATAAGCCCAATACTTATAGTAATAGCCTTATGGATATATAAAGACTCGCCTGGTCCGGTAATCTTTAAACATAGGCGTATAGGCAAAAACGGCAAAGAATTTAACTGCTACAAATTCCGCAGCATGTGCGTAGATGCCAAAGAACGTTTAGAACAGCTTTTAAAAACAGACCCGGAAGCAAAAGCAGAATGGGAAAAAGACTTTAAATTAAAAAATGACCCGAGAATAACCAAAAGCGGGGCATTTTTAAGAAAGACAAGTTTAGACGAACTGCCGCAGATATTCAACGTACTAAAAGGCGAAATGAGCCTTGTAGGGCCGCGCCCGATAATAAGGGACGAAATGGCAAGGTATGGAGAATACATAAACGACTACCTGATGGTCAAACCGGGCATCACCGGCATGTGGCAGGTAAGCGGCAGAAGCGACACAGGATATAAAGAAAGGGTACAGTTTGACAGCTGGTATGTACGTAACTGGAGCGTATGGTTAGACTTAATGCTGTTATGGAGGACGATGAAAATTGTCATTAAATGTAAAGGCGCATATTGAAAATGAAAAAGCCATACAATTTTCTGTCCTGATTTCCGTATATAAAAAAGAAAAACCGGAATATCTGAAAACAGCACTGCAAAGCATAATAAACCAAACATTAAAGCCAACTGAAATAGTAATAGTAAAAGACGGGCTTTTAACGCAAGAACTGGATGACTGCATAAAAAAATATGAAAATAAATATCCTGAACTTACAAAGATAGTAGCCTTTAGAGAAAACAGAGGACTTGGATTAGCATTAAGAGATGGCGTAACTGCTTGTAAATATGATTACATAGCCCGCATGGATAGCGATGATATAGCAAAGCCGGACAGATTTGCAAAACAATTTCAATATTTAAAGCAACATCCTGAAACAGCATTATTAGGAACGTGGATAACAGAATTCAGTAAAGATGAAAATAAGCCTGATACATTAACTGAACTTCCGTGTACACATCAAGGAATACTAAAATATGCTAAAAAAAGAAACCCGTTCAGGCATATGACAATGCTATTAAAAAAAGAAGCAGTAATAAAAGCAGGAAACTACAGATATTTTTTGTGGTTTGAAGATTATGACCTGTGGGTACGGATGCTGCAAAAAGGATATATAGCAGCTAACATACCGGAATATCTGGTTAGTGTACGTGCGGATGAAGAAATGTTTGCTAGGCGCGGCGGTTGGAGATATTTAAAGCAAGATTTGAAATTTCAACAATGGTTATTAAATGTAAAGTTCATAACAGCATTTGAATTTTTGATAAATATAACAGTAAGAGTAATAGTTAGGATAATGCCGAACAAATTAAGAAAAATTATATATATAAAGTTTTTAAGAAATTAATAAATTACAGAAGCGTTGATAAAAATGAACTTAAAAAATATACAACATAAAATAGATAAAAATAGAATGCAATTCAATAATTTATTGAACGTTAAAATACAAAAGCAAAATATGTTAATAGAAGAATTGAAAAAGATGAATATAGAACTATGCCAGAAAATAGCAGAAAAAGATAAAACCATGGTAACTATGCAGAAAGAAATGCTCGATGCTTTTAAAGACCTAAAACATATATTAACAGAACGTAATGATTTAGTAAAACAAAGTAATCTAGAGATAAAAGAAAAGATAAATAAATTAGAACAAACAATTCAGGAAGTAAAAGGAATAAGTAAAGAAATACTTTGGGGAGAAATTTTTAATAATACAATTTTTAATAGTAGCTGGTTAACAGATAAAAGTTTTTCACCTGGACGTTGGGCAGTTGGTTATCAATATCTGTATTCAGTTTACAGAATATTAAATATTGCAAAACCTAAAAGTATACTTGAGCTTGGTTTAGGGCAAAGCACTAAATTATTGAGCCAGTATGCACAAAGCAATAGAGAAATAAAGCATATAGTAGTCGAACATGACCCTGAGTGGATAGAATTTTATAAACAAGAAAATAATCTAACTGTAAATACCAAAATACTAAAGCTGGAACGGATAATAAGAGAATACAAAGGTGATAATAATATTTTAGCTTTTAAAGATTTTAAAGAAAGTTTACACGGTTTGAAATTTGATTTTATATCAATAGATGCACCGCTTGGGGCATATGGAAAAGTTTATGCAAGAATAGACATATTAGAGATACTGCCTGATTGTTTAAATGAAGACTTTGTAATAATAATAGATGATTATAACAGAAATGGAGAAAAGCATACAGTAAATGAAATTGAGCAGAGTTTAAAGCGGAACGGTATAGTTTATGTAAAGGGCATTTACTATGGTGAAAAGCAATGTATGGTAATATGCTCTGAAAAATTAAAATTTATTTGCTCGATGTAAATATGATGTAAATATAAAGAGAAAGAGTTGAAAATTGTGGCAGGAATAAAAATATCTGTAATAATTCCAGTGTATAATGCCAGCAAGTATTTAAGACAATGTTTGGATAGTATTTTAAATCAGACGTTAAAAGAGATAGAAATTATCTGTGTAGATGATGGTTCTACGGATGATTCTTTAAAGATTTTAGAAGAATACCAGAAAAAAGATAATAGAATTAGTATATTTACTCAGAAAAATTCTGGTGCTGCCGTTGCAAGAAATAAAGGGTTGGATATAGCTAAAGGTGATTATATAGCTTTTATGGATCCTGATGATTATTATCCGGATGGGGATGTTTTATTTTCAATTTATGAAAAAGTCTGTGATAATAATGCCTTAATTGCTGGTGGTTCTTTAGCATTGGACAGAAATGAAAGTGATTATAAACCAAAATACGAAACTAAAGATGAACGTTTCTTTGATAATGATGGTTTTATTAAATTTTATGATTATCAATATGATTTTTATTATCAAAGATTTATTTATAAAAAAGAGTTAATAGATAAAAATAATATAAGATTTCCGTTGTACAGAAGAGGGCAGGATATTCCATTTTTTGTAAAAGCAATGATTGCAGCTAATGAATTTTATGCTATGGAAAGGAAAACTTATTGTTATAGGGTGGAGCATAAAAAAATCAATTGGGAAAATAGTATGGTTTCATTGCATACCATTCAAGCAACAAGCGATATTGTTAAAATTGCTAAAAAAAATAATTTAGAAACACTTTTAGCTAGAGCTATTTCGCGACTATTAAGATATTCTAATGAAATATTAAAATTCAATAATGATTTAGACATATTAGAAGTTATACATAATAATATTAAAAATCTTGAAATTAATAATAACGAAAAAATAAATAGTGAAAAAGAATGCTTAGTGATGAAGCTTAAGTTTCTAATAAAACTTAAAAAAGCAAAACAAGAACAAAAGGTAGAAATAATTTCCGGTAAAATTCAACCTGCGAAAGTTTCTGTAATTATTCCTGTATATAATGTTGAAAAATATTTAGAAGAATGCCTGGATAGCATATGTGGGCAGACGTTAAAAGAAATATCAATCATTTGTGTTAATGATGGTTCTACAGATGGCTCTTTAAATATCTTAAAGAAATATGCAAATGTTGATTCACGTATATTGTTGTTATCCCAAGAGAACGGAGGGCTGTCGGCAGCACGTAATACAGGTATTCAATTTACTAAGAGTGAGTATATATATTTTTGCGATAGCGATGATAAATTAGAATTAACTGCTTTAGAAGAATTATATAACAAGTCTGAAGCAGATAATTTAGATATGCTGTATTTTGATGCTAAAGCTTTTTTTGAAAATGCAGAAGTAGAAAATAAATTTAGCAGTTACAAAACATATTACAAAAGGAAATATACTTATGAAGGTGTTTTTATTGGCAAAGAACTGTTTAGCCAATTCTTAAAAAATGGAGATTATTTAGCAGCAGCATGCTTAAATTTTATACAGCGGGAATTTTTATTAAATAACAAATTGTTCTTTGAGCCAGGAATTTTACATGAAGATAATCTTTGGAGCTTTAAATGTGCATTAACAGCTGGACGAGTAGGATATCTTCCGAAAGTATTTTTTTATCGCAGAGTAAGGGCTAATTCAATCGTGACACAAGAAATATCTTTTGCACATGTATATGGATATTTTATATCAGCAATAAAAGGAATTGAATTTTTAAAAAATGTAACTTTATCTGATGATGAGCATGCACATATAAGTAATCTTATTGCAGATTGGATAAATAATGCAAAAAGGCTTTATGTAAAATTAAATAATTATGATAAAGATATTTATAAAATTTTAGATAGTTATGAAAAATTTATGTTTAATTATTTAATAATAGATAAAAAAACTAATAAGCTAAATGTATGTAGTTTTATTTTTGAAAAGATAAATAAAATAGCTGCTTATTATAAAAAGCATGGATTAAAAAACACTTTGTTAAGAATAAAGTTTGAATTAACTAAATAGGGCACTTAAGGATAATGAATGTACTTGTATCTATGATAATACCAATATATAATTCATCTTCATATTTAAAAGAATGCCTTGATTCTGTATTAGGGCAATCACTAAAAAATATAGAAGTGCTATGTATAAATGATGGATCGACAGATGATTCATTAAATTTACTTCAGAAATATAGAGAAAAGGATAAAAGAATAAAGATTTATAATCAAAAAAATCAAGGCGCCGGAGCAGCAAGAAATACAGGCTTAAAAATGGCAACAGGCAAGTATGTTGCTTTTATGGACCCTGATGATTTTTATCCCGATAATAATGTTTTAATGGAACTTTATGAAACAATAGAAAAATATAAAGTAAAAATAGCTGGTGGCGGTTTAATCGAATTCTTGCCGGATAAAAGGTACAGAAAAGAATATGGCGATAATGATCCTAAAGTATTTCAAAGAAACGGTTTTTTAGAATATAGCGATTATCAGTATGACTATTTCTTTCAAAGATTTATATATTCAAGAAAATTTTTAATTGAAAATAACATAGGCTTTCCATTGCATAAACGCCAACAAGATATTTTATTTTTTATCAAGGCAATGCTGAAAGCAAAAATATTTTATACGCTTACACGAAGAACTTATTGTTATAGAGTGGATTATAAATTAAACCCTTTAACTAAAGGAAAAATAGAAGAGTTACTTGATATAACCATGCAACTTTTAGAGATAAGTAAAAATAATAATTTTAAAAAACTTTATAAAAGAATTTTAAAACGGTATATCTTTCAAAGATTTGAAAGATTTTTAATTAAAGTTGGGCTAAATAGCACGCAATTTTTTATAAGAAAATTAGCCTTTGAGTTACGTTTTAAAATATTTTTAAATAAACATTTTAAAGGAAACATTGAATTTAAAAGTAAGGAGTAGAAAGCAATGCAGATAGCAGTAGCAGGAACAGGATATGTAGGGTTAAGTTTAAGCATTTTACTGGCGCAGCATAACGAAGTTACAGCAGTGGATATCGTTAAGGAAAAAGTTGATAAAATTAATAATAAGATATCACCCATTGTTGATAAAGAGATAGAAGAGTACCTGACAAGCCATGACCTTAATTTAACGGCGACTACTGATGCCGAAGCAGCATACAGAAATGCTGAATTTGTAATTATTGCAACGCCAACCAACTATGACTCATATAAAAATTATTTTGATACTTCTTCTGTAGAAAACGTAATTGAAATAGTTTTAAAAGTAAACCCTAACGCAGTAATGGTAATAAAAAGTACTGTGCCTGTTGGTTATACCAAAGAAATTAGAGCAAAATATAATACTGAAAATATCTTATTCAGTCCTGAATTTTTAAGGGAAGGCAAGGCTTTATATGACAACCTTTCCCCAAGCCGCATAGTAGTAGGCGTTCCTAAGGGAAATGCAAAGCTGCGCGAGAAAGCAGAAACATTTGCCAAGCTTTTACAGGAAGGCGCAATAAAAAAAGATGTTCCTGTATTATTTGCAGGCTTAACAGAAGCAGAAGCAATAAAACTTTTTGCCAATACCTATTTAGCACTACGTGTGAGCTATTTTAACGAACTTGATACCTATGCAGAAATGCGTGGATTAGACACAGCTGAAATCATTAAAGGTATCGGCTATGACCCAAGGATAGGCGATTTTTATAATAACCCATCATTTGGTTATGGTGGTTACTGCCTGCCTAAAGATACCAAGCAATTATTAGCAAACTATAAAGACGTACCTGAAAACTTGATAGGGGCCATAGTAGAAGCTAATAGAACTAGAAAAAGCTTTATAGCAGAGCAGATACTAAAGAAATCCGGCTTTAAAGGCGATGGCATTGGAGAGAAAATAACGGTTGGTGTATACCGTTTAACGATGAAATCCAACAGTGATAACTTCCGCCAGAGCAGCATTCAGGGAGTAATGAAACGCTTAAGGGCAAAAGGAGTAGAATTAATAATTTATGAACCAACCTTACAAGACGGCGACTTGTTCTTTGGCAATAAAGTAGTAAATGATTTCAATCAATTTAAAACTGCTAGCAAAGTAATAATAGCAAACAGATATGACGAATTACTGGAAGACGTAAAAGAAAAAGTATATACTAGGGATTTATTTGAACGTGACTGATTAAACGAGGGAAAACTATTGATAGAAAGACTTTTAAAACACCGGTTTTTATTTGAAGAACTGGTAAAAAGGGATTTTAAAGCTAAATATAAACGGACTGTCCTGGGCATGGTATGGAGCGTATTATCGCCGCTTTTAATGCTTACAGTAATGGCTATAATCTTTGGCAACTTTTTTGGCAGGAATATAGAGCATTATATAATTTATCTGTTCAGTGGTCAGATAGTATTTAACTATTTTTCAGAAGCAACCAACGAAGGTATGCAAGCGTTAGTGAGTAATTCCTCAATTTTTACCAAAATAAATGTGCCGAAGTATCTGTTTTTATTTTCAAAAAACGTATCGGCGTTAATAAACTTTGGCATAATCCTTGTAATTTATTTTGGTTTTGTAGCTTTTGAAGGAATAAGTTTTACCTGGCAATTTCTGTTTTTAATATACCCGGTAATCTGCCTGATAATAATGAACCTTGGCATAGGGTTAATACTATCGGCACTGTATATCTTCTTTAAAGACATACAATACCTGTACCGATTATTTACGCAGGTAGTAATGTATGGCTCGGCAATCTTTTACAATATAGACATTATGCCGCAGCACTTGCAAACACTGTTTTACTGCAACCCAATATTTGTATGTATAACGTATTTTAGAAGTATTGTGCTGCATAACACTATACCTGATTTGAGGTTACATCTGCTATTGGCAGGTTATGCATTATTATTATTTGTCATAGGCTGCTGGATATATAAGAAAGACAACTATAAATTTTTATACTATGTATAAGGCAAAGTGATGAAAGAAATATTAAAAGTAGAAAATGTATCAATAAAATATATTACCGGCGATTTTAAAAGCATTGGTTTAAAAGAATATGTAATGCGCAGGTTAAAAGGCAACTATACCGTTAAAGAATTTTGGGCAAACCGCAATATTACCTTCAACTTAGAAGAAGGAGATATGCTGGGGATAATTGGTACAAACGGTGCAGGTAAATCTACATTGCTTAAAGCAGTATCTGGTATCATGCGCCCATCAGAAGGAACTATAATACGGCACGGAACAATAGCCGCACTATTAGAACTTGGCAGTGGGTTTGACGGAGATTTAACAGTAAATGAAAATGCTTACCTGCGTGGGGCAATGCTTGGTTATACCCGCAAGTTTATGGATGAAACATACGAACAAATTATAGATTTTGCTGAACTTAAAGAATTTGAGGACAGGCCTTTTAAGCAGCTATCCAGCGGCATGAAATCACGTTTGGCGTTTTCGATAGCTTCAATGGTGCGTCCGGATATTTTGATACTGGATGAAGTATTGTCTGTTGGTGACGGAGCCTTCCGCAAAAAGAGCGAAGCGAAAATGAAAGAGATAATTAATGGTGGTGCAACGACGATATTGGTATCACATTCCTTAAACCAGGTGCGGAGCATGTGCAGTAAAATATTGTGGCTGCATAAAGGCAGACAAATAACATTTGGCAGTGATGTACAAAAGATTTGCGATGATTACCAAAGTTTTTTGGATGGAAAGTTGAAGACATGATTAACTAACAAAAGGAGAGATGGTTATGAATAATCCAAAAGTTTCAGTAATAATTCCTGTGTATAATGCAGAAAGATATTTAAAACAATGTTTAGATAGTATTATAAATCAAACATTAAAAGAAATTGAGATAATTTGCGTTGATGATGGAAGTACAGATAGTTCATTAGAAATATTAAAAAAATATGAAAAAAAAGACGGACGAGTACAAATTATTCAGCAGAAAAATCAATTTGCAGGTGTAGCAAGAAATAATGGTTTAAAAATAGCAAGAGGGAAATATGTTTTTTTTATAGATAGTGATGATTTTTGTGAAATTTCATTATTAAATTCAGTTTTTTTAGTAGCTGAAAAAAATAACGTTGATATAGTAGCATTCGATCATTATTTATATGATGAAAAAAATAAAACAAATAAGAGAATTTATGATGTAAACTATAGAAATATTATAGAAAAAAAGAATAATATATTCAATTATAAAGATTTTCCAACAAGAATTATGTCAAGTATAAATCCTGTACCATGGAATAAGTTAATAAAAAAAGCTTTAATAGAGAAATGGAATTTAACATTTGAAGATATTTCATCTACGAATGATGTAACTTTTGCTGCTTTATGTTCAGTCTTAGCAGAAAAAATTTATTATATTTCTAAACCATTAATAACTCATAGAACAAATTTAAATGATTCTATAACAAGTACTAAAATATCTAAAAAAGGTAACGTAATTACAGCACTTGTTAGATTATATGATAAAACTATAAAAATACCATATTATGAAGAGATAAAAGTTTCTTTGCAAGTTTTTTGTGCTTCAAATTTACGATTTGCTCTAAATAATTATAGTAATTCGGATAAAGATTATGATGATTTTTTTAAAGAAGTAGGTAGGATTTTTTTTGGATTACCATTATTTTATGATATTAATAAAAATTTGATTAATGATGAATCATTATATAATTTTATAATCAATGCTGAAAAAAAAGTAGAAACTGAATTCAGCACAAAATATTTTCCCGAAATAGTCGTTTCGTTAACTTCATATCCAAAGAGAATAAATACTGTGTATAAAACAATTGAAACTTTATTAAAACAAACTGTAAAACCTAATAAAATAATATTATGGTTAGCAATAGATGAATTTCCTGATAAGGAAAAAAATTTGCCTTTAGATTTACTTTCGTTAAAATCAGATTTATTCAATATAAAATGGTGTGACAACATAAGATCATATAAAAAATTAATTCCTAGTTTAGAATTGTATCCAGACTCTATTATTATTACTGTTGACGATGATTTATTATTTAATGAAAATATGATTAAAAATTTACTTATTGGATATAGGAAAAAACCTTACTGTATTCAATGCCATAGAGTTACAACGGTAGAATATAAATCAATAGATAATATAAAAACATATGCTTCCAATACCAAGGTTTACCCATTTCCTACGTATGTACATAAACTTTCTGGTGGTGCTGGTTGTTTATATCCGCCACATTGTTTATATTCAGATGTTATAAAGAAAGAATTATTTATGAAATTAGCTCCCACTAGTGATGACATATGGTTCTGGTTAATGGGTGTGTTAAATGGGTTTAGAGTAAATGTTGTAAAAAATAATTTTTCTAAATTATCTTATATTCCCGGAACGCAAGAGGTAGGATTATACCATATTAATGATTCTGGAGAAAAATTGTTTTTTGTACATTTGAAAAATATTTTATACAAATATCCAGTTGTTAAAGATATTTTGATAGGAGAAAATAAAATTATTGAACATTATGAAATAGAAAGTCAAGAAAAATTAGTTTTACAAAGAAAGGAAAATGAAATGGATTCTTCTAAATTAAGTAATGAAGACAGAAAGAATTTTGGTTGCTTTATTTATCGTTTTTTTAAAGGAGGTATTAAATGTTATAAAGAACATGGAATAAAATATACTTTTAATAGAATTATATTTCATTTAAAGAATGTTAAAGCTAAAGTTGTTAACGACGTTAAAGTTACTAACAATGTTAGAACTACTAACAATATTGAAGCTGGCAACAATGTTAAAGTCACAAATGACATCAAAGTAAAGAGAGATTATTTTTACTATAAAAATCTGCCGGTAGAAAAATATGAAGAAGCTTTGAAAGAATGGTTTTTTAGAGTGACAAAGGAAAAATTAGATTTAGAAACTCCAAAAACTTATAATGAAAAAATTCAATGGTTAAAATTATATGACAATACGCCTTTAAAAACAAAATTGGCTGATAAATATTTGGTTAGAGAATATGTTAAAGATAAAATTGGAGAAAGATATTTAGTACCGTTATTAGGAGTTTGGGATAGTTTTGATGAAATAAATTTTGATAATTTGCCAAATAGTTTTGTTTTAAAAGCAAATCATGGATGTGGATGGAATATTATTGTAAAAGATAAAAGTAAATTTGATAAGACGGAGGCTAAGAAAAAGTTTGATGAATGGCTACAAATAAATTTTGCATATAAATTTGGACTTGAATTACAATATAAAAATATAAAACCCAAAATTATTGCAGAATCATATATGGAAAATAATAATAATGATTTGTATGATTATAAAGTATTTTGTTTTAACGGTAAAGCAGAAAGCATAATGTTTTTGTCTGAAAGGAAACAAGGATTAAAAATGGCTTTTTTTGATTTACAATGGAACAAATTGCCTTTTACTTATTCATTTCCACGTAATGAAGAAGAAATACCGCGTCCTCAGAATTTAAATTTATTAATTTCTTTATCTGAAAAATTGGCGCAAGGTTTTGCTCATGTTCGTGTCGATTTTTATATATTAAATGATGGAAGTTTAAAATTTGGCGAACTAACTTTTAGTTCTGCTAGCGGTACATGTAAATGGAATCCGTCGGAACAAAATAAAATATATGGGGATTTAATACAATTGCCTATGAAAAAGCCAATACCTCAAAAAATGGATAATTAACTATAAAAATTTATGTTTAATTTAGTTAAAACAAAAAGCATATTAAAAAAATTTTATATTTTCCGAAATTTAATTTTAATTGGTGTAAATAAAACAGGTAAGACTACGTTACTGAAAAGTTTGGCAGAGATTAACCGCAAATACGTTGATTTAACCGACCCTGCTTTGCGTGTTATGGCGAATGAGGAACCGGTGTTGTTTTTGCAGCGGTTTGCGCCGCCGGTGCTGATTGATAATATCCAATATGCGCCGGAGCTGGTGCCGGTTATTAAGGATTATGTTTTGCGCAGCGGCAAGCCTGGTAATTTTTGGCTGATTGCGCCGAAGGAATATTCCGAAGAGTTAAACTCAATTTTTGTGGAGCTGGGCGATAAGTTTGCCTGTCTTGAGCTGTGCGGGTTAAGCAGTGCGGAGCTTGACGGGCGCGAAAGCACGCCTTTTGTGCCGGAGATGGGTGCGCTTGCAGGGCGTATGCAAAATGCAGTGCCGCATGATGTGCTGGAGCTTTATGCGCGCATTTGGCGCGGCGATAAGCCGGCGATGTATAACGAAGGTGCAGATTGGCAAAGCTATTACGCCAAGCTGGTGCAGAATATTTTACAGCGCGACATCCGCAACTTCGTTCAGCTTAACGATGAGATGAAGTTTTACCGCTTTTTATGCGCAGCAGCTTCGCAGACGGCTAAGCTGTTAAACTATGCCGCTATGGCTAAGGAAACCGGCATCAGCATACCTACTGCCAAGCAGTGGCTGGGCATTTTGGAAAAGATGGGGCTGGTGTACCTGCTTCAGCCCGCGGCTTTTGAAGGCGTTAAATATGTTGTAAAAACGCCGAAGCTGTATTTTACCGATACCGGCATGGCGGCGTACCTGCTGCGCTGGAACTCGTCAGACGCGCTGGAGCTTGGCGCGATGAGCGCTGAGTTTTTTGAAACTTGGGTTATCGGTGAGGTTTACAAAAGCTATGCCGCTGCCGGGCAAAAAGCGCCGCTGTATTACTACCGCAACTTTAACGGCAAGGGAATTGAGCTGTTAATTTTGCATAACGGTGTGCTCTACCCGGTGGTCATCACTAAAAGCGCGCAGCCGCAAAAAATGTACAAACGCTTTAACATAGTTAATCCGGCCTTTGCCGCTTGCGCAGATGCAAAAGTTGGCGGCGGCAGCGTTATTTGCCTTGCGCCGGAGTTTGGTACTGACGCCAAAAGCATTTTATACATACCCGCATGGATGATTTAAGCCTTGCCTTGCAGGGCTTTATTTTTTGCAAAAAATGTCGAGTAAAAGACAAAAAAACTTGACAAAGAATTATAAGGATTTTACAATTTAAACAGAAACAACAGAAACAACAGAAACAACAGAAATAAGGTGATTGTATGTATAACGGAAAATTAAACGAATATATTGAAAAATTACCTGTTAAAAGTATAATTATTGCTAAAAATTTATATAAAAAACTCTTTTATAATTTAAGTGAAGCTGCTTTTATTAAAAATTTAGAACGCTTAGTAAAAAAAGAAATTATTAGCGTAATAGGCAAAGGCATTTATTACAAACCGCAAAAATCGTTTTTAGGAACTGTTGGCATTAGTGATAATGAAATATTGCAATACTTTATTAATGATAATAAAGCCGGTGTAGAGAAGGGTTATGCTTTATATAATAAATATGGGCTTACAACGCAGGTAGCTAAAAAAATTCAATTATATTCTAATAAAATTTTATTTAATAAGCAGGTTTTAAAAAATGTAACGCTTGAAAAGTTTAATTTTAAATATACTCCAAAACTTACTTTTACGGTTGAATATATGGAAGTTTTAGAAAATTACAGAAATATTGAAGATTTGAATTATAAAGCATTGTATAGTTTTTGCAAAAAAATTGCTGATGAATATGATGAAAATAAATTAGAAATAGTTTTACAATCAGGCTTTTATAAAAAAAGAACTATTGCCTTTTTACGGCATATTTTAGATTATTTTAATGTAAATAATAATTTAAAGAAGTTTTTGAATGCTACTTCGAAATATGATTATTTGAAAATGGAGATACTTAGCAATGCTGCTGCATGAAAATGAAGATTTATTTAATAATTTAGTAATACAAACTGCTGCTTTTAAACATATTCCGCAAAATGCGGTTATTAAGGATTATATGATTTGCAGCATTTTGCAAAAATTAAGCAAATCAGAATATGTTAATAAATGTATATTTAAGGGCGGTACATCATTAAGTAAATGCTACGAAGGGGCAATTGACAGGTTTTCAGAAGATATTGATTTAACTTATTTACCGCAAGCTGACGAAAGTACCAAAAGTATTGAACGTAATTTAAAAAATATTGAAAAGCGGTTAGCCGGAAATTTTGAAATAGAGAAAATAGAAAGTGAACGTAGTAACAGAAATAAAAGTGCATATTTATCTAAAAATATTTTAGGTAGCCCATGCAGAATAAAACTTGAAATTGGTTCCAGCGTAAGGCCGGAGCCATATAGTTTATTAGCTGTTAAAACATATTTTCAGGAATTTTTGGAGAGCCTTGATAATGCTGAAGCAAAAGCAGTTGTTGCTGAATATGAGTTAGCAGAGTTTAAAATTAATGTTTTGGATATTGTGCGTACTTTTATTGACAAGGTATTTGCCGTTAAAAGGCATGTTTTGGAAGGTACTATCAATAATAAAGCAAGGCATTTGTATGATATTGTACGCTTATGGAAACGTATGGAAGTACAGGCTTTTATAACTGATGCTGCAAAATTTAAAGAACTTGTGCAAATAGTAAAAACGACAGATTCAGAATATTTAGATGGCAAGCGTTTATGTTTGTATTATCATCCGAATGAAAAATTTAATTATAATAATTGGCATGATAAATTAAATAATGCGGAATTAAAGAAACGTTATGAACGCTTGCATAAGGATTTATTGTATACTGACGAGAAGCAGAAGTTTGACGATGTGTTAATAGTTATGGAACAAATTGCAGAACGATTTAATGCTATTGGGGAATGAATGGTTGCTATAATTGTGGTATAATATATTATTATGTAAGTTTTACGAAAGGAACAATCATGGCAGATAAATTTTTAGTTATAGACGGCAGCAGCCTTATTCACAGGGCGTTTTTTGCCCTGCCGCCGCTGACGACGCAGAGCGGCGTGCATACTGGTGCTGTGTACGGTTTTTGCAATATGCTTTTGCGCCTGCTGGCGGATGTGCAGCCCAAGTGGCTGGCGGTAGCGTTTGACAAAAGCCGCAAAACTTTCCGCACGGAGATGTTTGCCGATTACAAAGGGCAGCGCAAACCGACTCCGAGCGAGCTTTCGGAGCAGTTTCCGCTGGCGCGCAAGGTGCTGGAGGCAATGAATATTGCCGTACTGGAACTTGATAATTACGAGGCGGACGATATTATCGGTACGTTTGCCGTACACGCGCCGCAGGAAGCGGACGTGATTATTGTAACGGGCGACCGCGATGAACTTCAGCTTTTAAGCAGCCGCACAAGCGTATATTTTACCAAACGAGGCATTTCGGACATTAAAATTTACACGCCGGAGGTTTTTGCGGAAGAATATGAAGGCCTTGAACCGAAGCAGCTTATCGACCTGAAAGGGCTGATGGGTGATACTTCGGATAACATCCCCGGCATACCGGGCGTTGGCCCTAAAACGGCTCTTAAGCTGATTGGCGAGTACGGCAGCGTGGAAAATGTGCTCGCTAACGCCGATAAAATCAGCGGCAAGGCACTGCGCGAAAAAGTGCAAAACAACAAAGAATCGGCGCTGCTTTCCAAAAAACTGGCAACAATTTTTACGGATGTGCCGGTTGATGCGGATTTGGCAAATTATGAATTAAAAGCATTAAAGCCGGAGGCGCGCGAATTGCTCGCCGGTTTGGAATTCCGCAATATGTACGACCGTTTTAATGCCGTTATGGGCGCGCCGGAAGGCGATTTCAGCCTGTTTGGCGACTTCGTGGAAGATAAGCCTGCCGGGCTGCCGGAAGAAATTGTAAAAAGTGCCGACGATGCGGAAGCGTTGTTTAAACTTATCGCCGTAAGGCGTGAAGTTACGCCGCTTACTGTACAAATTGGCGGTACGCTGCCGGATTTATATTTTAAACGTGCGGAGCTTTTATGTGATGGGCGCGTTTATATTTTTGAAGGCGAGTGCCACGGCTGGCAGCAGTTTTATGACTGGCTGGCAAATGAAAACTGCCAAAAAGCCTGCTGCGACAGCAAGGAAATTATTAAAACCGCTTTGTGCCTTGGGGTTGAAGTATGCGGCATAACGGATGATATTGCCATTGCCGCATATCTTATTGACCCTGCGCGCAGCGAATACAGCATTAAAACCGTTGGCGGGGCGTACCTGACGCAGGAGTATGCGCAGGAATGCAAAACCGTTGCCGAACTTGTACCTGTTCTGCGTGCCAAACTTGCAGAGCACGAACAGATAAAATTATATGAAGAAATGGAGCTGCCGCTGGCACGCACGCTTGCCAAAATGGAACTGGCTGGCATTAAGCCGGATGCAGCGCTTTTGGATAAATTAACCAAAGAAATGGCGGCGCAGATTGCTGCACTTGAAATTTTGGCGGTAGAGCAGGCCGGAGAAAGTTTCAATTTAAAATCTACCAAGCAGCTTGGTGCTATTTTGTTTGAAAAGCTGGGCCTGCCGGTCATTAAAAAAACTAAAACAGGTTATTCTACGGATGTATTAGTTTTGGAGCAGCTGCGTAACGAGCATCCGCTGGTGCGTACTATTTTGGAACACCGCAAGCTGACGAAGCTGCACAGCACTTACCTTGAAGGGCTGCGACCGCTGATTAATACTGTTACGGGGCGTATACATACGCATTTTCAGCAGCTTGTTACTGTTACCGGCCGCCTGAGCAGTACCGACCCGAACTTGCAGAATATTCCTACCCGCACGGAACTTGGCAAAAAAATACGCGAAATTTTTGTGCCTGGCGAAGGTTACGATTACCTGTTAAGCTGCGATTATTCGCAGGTAGAACTGCGCGTGCTGGCGCATATTGCGCAGGATGAACTGCTTTTGGAAAGCTTCCTGCACGGGCAGGATGTACACGCACGCACGGCTGCGGAAGTGTTTGGCGTGCCGCTGGACGAAGTTACCGGCACCATGCGTACGCGCGCCAAAGCAGTAAACTTTGGTATTGTATACGGCATCAGCGATTTTGGGCTTGCCAAACAGCTTGATATCAATCGCGGCGAGGCGGGCAGATATATTGAAAATTATCTTGGACGCTACACCGGCGTTAAAAAATATATGGATGATATGGTAGCGAGTGCCAAAAAACAGGGTTATGTGCAGACGCTGTTCGGGCGCAGGCGTTACCTGCCGGATATTAACAGCCGCAATTTTAACCTGCGCGGCTTTGCGGAGCGCACCGCCATTAACACGCCGATACAGGGCACGGCGGCGGACATTATAAAAATTGCCATGGTTAACGTGCAGAAAATGCTGGAACAGGGCGGTTATAAAAGCCGCATACTGCTTCAGGTACACGATGAACTTTTGCTTGAAGTTACGGAGGCCGAACGCGAAGAAGTTGGCGCACTTGTAAAACAAACTATGGAAAGCGCCGTAAAACTCAGCGTACCGCTGATTGCCGATGTTAACTACGGCGTAAACTGGGCAGATGCCAAATAGGGAGGAATAATTATGGAGATAGTTGCTCTAATTTCTTGTACTAAGAAAAAACGTCAAGGAACATTTGAAGCCAAATATCTTTATGATGAAAGTCCTTTGTTTAGAAAATCATATCAGTATGCAAAGCAAATTACGGATAAAATTTATATTTTGTCTGCAAAATATGGTTTGTTAAAAGATACTGATGTTATTTCAACATATGATGAAACGTTAAGAAATAAAAAGAAATCTATAAAAATGGCATGGGGCAACAAAGTAAAACAGCAATTAAAAGATAATTTTGATTTAGCAAATACTAAATTTCTTATTCTTGCAGGTAATGATTATTTTGAACCTATTGAAAATATTTTTATAATAAAACCTGAAAATCCATTACAAGGGTTAAAGCAAGGACCGAGGCAGAGATGGTTAAAGGAACATTTGAACCAATGAGTTTATCTTTTGAATTACATAAATTATTTAATAATATTCAACTACCATTTTTAGGATATAAAGATTTAGCTGAAGTTAGATGTATAAATGGAATTTATGTAATGGTTGAAAAAGGAGAACTTTTTAAAAATTATAAACGCATAGTTAAAATAGGTATAAATAAAGAAAGTAACAATTTTAATAGTCGGCTAAAAGCACATTATAAAGGTACAAAAGATGGTAGCATACTAAGAAAATATGTTGGTGATGCAATTCTCAATAAAAGAAATGATTTTTATCTAAAAGTTTGGAATATGGATACTTCAAATAGAGAAAGCTTTATTGAAAAAAATCCAAATTTATTAGATTTAGAATATCAAAAAACAATTGAAGAAGAAGTTTCAGATTATATTAGAAATAATATATTTTTTACTTATTTTGAAATTGAAAATAACGAGATGCGAAAAGTATTAGAAAAGAAAATAATAGCTACTGTTTGGCGTAATCCTGATTTTATTCCTTCTGCAAATTGGTTAGGTAAATTTTGCAGTGAAAAATATAAACAGGTTAGTGAATATGGTTTGTGGTTAAAGCAAGGGCTTAAAAGCGAACCGTTTACGCAAGAAGAATTTGAAAGATTCTATGAATATATTGCCAAACAATATAATTTAAAATAAGGAGGAATAACCATGCCGGAAATGCCGGAGGTGGAGCAGGTACGCAAAACCCTGCTTCCGCACATTAAGGGCAAAACCATTAAAAATATAGAAATTAAACTTGCAAGGCTGATAAAATATCCTTCGCCGGAAGAATTTATTGCCGGTTTAACAGGGAAAACCATTTTGGATGTAGGGCGCCGCGGCAAATACCTGGTGCTGAAAACAGGTGAAAACCAGAAGCTGATTGTGCATTTGCGCATGACCGGCAGCCTGATTGCGCAGGAAGCGGAAAAACCTGCGCCGCCTTATGCCAAAATTAAGTTTGAACTGACGGACGGCGTAACAATGTGGTTCTGCGATATCCGCACCTTTGGCACGCTGTACCTTGTTACCAATAATGACGCGTATATTGAAGGCTACGAAACTTTAGGGCCTGAGCCTTTAAGCGAAGGCTTTACGGCGGATTATATGCGCCCGGTTATAGCCAAAAGCAGAAAGCCCATAAAAACTCTGATTTTGGAGCAGACTTTTATCGCAGGGCTGGGCAACATCTACGCCGACGAGTGCCTTGCGTTATCCGGCATTTTGCCGATGCGCACGGCCAACACGCTGACGGACGTAGAAATTGACCGCCTGCATGATGCTATAAACAAGGTTATTGCGCAGGGCATTGCCAACCGCGGCACAACCTTCCGCGATTACAAAGACGGCGAGGGCAACAAGGGCGATAACCAAAACCATTTGCTGGTATATGGGCGCAAAGGTTTGTGCTGCAAAATGTGCGGCGGCGAACTTTTGGGTACCAAAGTAGGCGGGCGCGGCACAACATACTGCCCGCACTGCCAAAAATAAAACGGTGAAAAAATGAAAGTAATAGGTTTAACAGGGGGCATAGCCTCCGGTAAAAGTACAATTGCAAATTTACTGCGCAGCCTTGGCGCGCCTGTGTTTGATGCCGACGCGGAAAGCCGTGCTCTGGTTGCCAAAGGGCGTGCGGCGCTTAACGAAATAGCCCTTACCTTTGGCATTGAATACCTTACGGATGGCGGCGAGCTTAACCGCCCCAAAATGGCGGAACTTGTTTTTCACGATAAAGAAGCGCTGAAAAAGCTGGAAGCAATCATTCATAAAAACGTGCTTGCTGCTGCTCACAAATTTTTGGAAGAATGCCGCAGTAAAAATATGCCTGCCGCAGTGCTTGATGTGCCGCTTTTAATTGAATGCGGCTGGTACAAAGATGTGGACGCCGTGTGGCTTGTTGCCGTAGACAGCGAAACGCAGATAGAACGTGCCATGGCACGCAGTAACATGACGCGTGAAGAAGTTAAGGCACGCATTGCAGCGCAGATGACACTGGAAGAAAAAAAGGCTTATGCCAGCCTTATAATTGACAACAGCGGCACCTTTGCCGAAACAGAAAAAGCTGTTGCCGCAGCATGGAAAAATTTTACGGCGGAGGCATAAGTTGGGCAGGCGGAAAAAGAAAAAATTTATCGACAGATGGTGGGTAAAATTCTTAATGGTTGCTGCCGCCATTTTTCTCATCGGTGAAGCCGGTATGAAAATATGGAGCAGCGAAGCCGTGCAGACGCGCTTTGTTTATATGTGGCCCTACCAGAACGAAATTTTGGAGTACAGCTCCAAAAACAAAATCGACCCTTTTTTGGTTGCGGCAGTTATTAAAAACGAAAGCGGGTTTGACACGGAAGCCGTATCGCACGCAGGTGCTGTGGGGCTGATGCAGATTATGCCGGAAACCGGCGAATGGATTGCTTCGCAGATGGGGCTTGACCATTTTGACATGGAAGCTTTGCGCAGGCCGGAATATAACGTGCGGCTTGGCTGCTGGTATCTGGGCGAGCTGGAATATGAATTTCAGCGCAACTGGGTGCTGATGATGATTGCCTATAACGCAGGGCGCGGCAACACGCGCGCGTGGATGCAGGAAAACGGCTGGAACTATGATTTTAACCGTATTGAAGACATACCTTACCCGGATACGCGCGAGTATGTAAAAAAGGTTTTGCGCGACCGCGACAAATATTATCTTTATTACAAAAATAAAATAAAAAACTATTGACAGATTGATTTTTGCGCGCTATAATAATCAATGTTGACGCGGTAGTGGCGGAACGGCAGACGCGCTAGCCTCAGGAGCTAGTGGGGGCAACCCCGTGGAGGTTCAAATCCTCTCTACCGCACCATTTAATTTAATAGCAATACCCCAATGCGGTTGTGGCGGAACGGCAGACGCACCATCTTGAGGGGGTGGCGGGGAGACCCGTGTGGGTTCAAATCCCACCAACCGCACCAAAAATGCAATGAAGCAGCTTGTAAAACAGGCTGCTTTTTTTATGCCCGAATGAATAAAACAAGGGGCATTGGCTTAAAAGTGCCGGTATTTGTGCAGGTTATTTTTCTTTTAACTTGTGGACAAAGCATGCCTGCAATGGTATAGTATATTAGGTATTGCGCAGGGGCAGAAAAAAGATGTCTGCCCTCAAAAAAGATATTTTTGGAAGGTGGTACAATCAATGGAAAAATCTGTTAAACAAAACACCTCCGCTCCTGTGGATGCGGATTATTCGCTGGAGGCCGTGCCTGATTCAGCACGCAAGGGCTTTTGGCAAATGTTCTTCGTTATGCTGGGGTTCACGTTTTTCTCGGCAAGTATGAGCGTTGGCGCAAAGTTGGGTAATGGGCTCGATTTATCAGGCTTTGTATGGGCCTGCCTGATTGGCGGTATTATCCTGTCGGCTTACTGCGGTGTACTGGCTTTTATTGGGTCTAAAACCGGTTTGAATATGGATTTGCTCTGCCGCCGTACTTTTGGCAGCAAGGGCTCTTATCTTTCGTCTGCTATTTTGGGCTTTACGCAAATCGGCTGGTTCGGCGTAGGCGTGGCAATGTTTTCCATTCCTGCGGCGGAACTTATGGGCATGAACGAATGGACTCTGACAATTATTGCCGGCCTTTTAATGACGGCAACTGCAGCCACCGGCATGAAGGCTCTGGAAATTGTCAGCTATATTTCCGTTCCGCTTATCATTATTCTGGGCGTTTATTCCATGGTTACTGCTGCCGCAGAAGGCGGCGGGCTGGCTTACATTTTTGCGCAGTCTGCCGGGCAGATTACCCTGTTTACCGGCATTGGCTATGTTATTGGCTCTTTTATTTCCGGCGGTACTGCAACGCCTAACTTTATACGTTTTGCCAAAAACAGCAGTATTGCCGTATGGACTACGGTTATTGCCTTCTTTTTAGGCAACACGCTGATGTTCTGCTTTGGCGCGGTTGGCGGCGCTTATACAGGCAAGGATGATATTTTCTACGTTATGATTGCACAGGGCCTTGCCATTCCGGCTTTGATTGTACTTGGTGCCAATATCTGGACTACCAATAATAATGCTCTTTACACCGGCGGCCTTGCCATTTCCAATATTTCCAAAGTACGCATGAAATGGACTACCTGGATTTCCGGCATTATCGGCACGGCGCTTGCAATCTGGCTTTATTACAATTTTGTAAGCTGGCTCAGCATTCTTAACTGCGCTCTGCCGCCGATTGGCATTATTGTTATTTTAGATTATTTCTTTAATCATAAAAAATTCGGCAGCGATTTTAACGAATATACCATTAACTGGTTCAACATTGCCGGTATTATAGTTGGCGCTGCCTGTGCAAACCTGCTGCAGTGGGGCATTGCCGCCATTAATGCCATGGTGGTTGCTGCTGCATTCTTCTTTATCGGCGAAATGCTTGGCAAAAATAAATAATAACTGTAAAGAAAGGATGAATTGTTATGCTGCTGCAAAAACTGTATCTGGCAAATGCCACGGAAACGGTAGATATCCGCGTTACGGACGGTAAATTTGCCGCTATTGCTCCTCAGCTGGAAGCGCTGTCCGGCGAAGAAGTGGTTGATTGCTGCGCCGGTAAAATGGTGCTGCCGCCTTTTGTGGAATCGCACGTACATCTCGATACCTGCCTTACGGCAGGACGCCCGCACTGGAATTTATCCGGCACGCTGTTTGAAGGCATTCAGCGCTGGGAAGAATATAAGCCTTTCCTTACCAAACAGGAAGTAAAAGACCGTGTAAACAAGGCGCTCCGCCTGCAGGCAGGCAACGGTATTCAATATGTGCGCACCCATGTAGATATTAACGACCCGGAACTTACAGCCCTGCGCGCGATTTTGGAACTGCGTGAGGAAGTTAAGGATTATATTGATATTCAAATCGTTGCTTTTCCTCAGTACGGAATTTTAAGTTACCCCAACGGCAAAGGCCTGCTTGAAGAAGCACTGAAAATGGGCGCCGATGCTGCCGGTGCCATTCCGCATTTTGAATTCACCCGTGAATATTCTGTTGAATCGCTTAACATCTGCTTTGAACTGGCGCAGAAATATGGCAAATTGATTGACGTACACTGTGATGAGATTGATGACGAGGCTTCCCGCGGACTGGAAACTGTTGCCGCCCGCGCTTATGAAACCGGTATGAGCGATATGGTAACGGCGTCGCACACAACCGCCATGCACAGCTACAACAATGCTTATATGATTCGCCTGATGCGCCTTTTAAAAATGTCCGGCATTAACTTTGTGGCAAATCCGTGCGTTAATGTGCATTTGGGCGGGCGCGCTGATACTTACCCAAAACGCCGCAGCATGACGCGCGTAAAAGAACTTACCGCCGAAGGCATTAATGTTTCTTTCGGTTCTGATGATATTTTTGACCCCTGGAACCCGCTTGGCAATGCCAATATGCGCGACCAGGTATTTATGGGACTGTATACCGGCCATATGCTTGGCTATGAAGAAATTTGCAATTCTTATAAATTTGTTACCGAAAATGCTGCCCGCACCCTGCATTTGGGCGACGCTTACGGCATTGCGGTCGGTAAAGATGCAAACTTTATTATTCTTGACGCCAAAAACTGGTATGACGCATTAAACAATAATGCGCCGGTGCTGCGTAATTACCGCAAAGGCAAACTTATTGCTTCCACCGCGCCGGTAGATAAAAAAGTGTATTTTTAACTGAGCCGCCAATTAGTGCCAAGTGATAGCGAAGGAAATAATTGTGCCAGAGAAGTTACGCAAATTTTGCGATTGGATAATGAGCAAAATTTATGAACCTTAAGTATTAAATGAATAATTTAATGCAATGCTTATGTTGTTCAGCTTTGCGAAAACAATATGAAATGTAATTGATTAAAAAAGTGCAAAGAGTATGCTGTAAAGCGGCAGCAAAAACTGCGGCGGCTAAATTTTAGATTCTATTTTAGAGAGTCCGGTCTGTAAAGTCCGGACGGAATCGGAGAAGCCGCAGCATTTTGTAACGCTGAAACAGTATACTCTTTGTACTTTTTAATTTATATTTATATTACTCTTTGCTGTTCTTTACCTGCCGCCGTGCTCACGCTTCCAGCGCTTTATTTCATCAAGCCTTGCTTTTACGCGTGCTTCCAGCCCCTGCGTAGTTGGTTTGTAATATTCTGTGCCCAGAAGCGAATCGGGCAGGCACTGCATGTTGGTAAGTTTTTCTTCCGTGTTGTGCGCGTACTGGTAGCCTTTGCCGTAATTAAGTTCCTGCATCAGCTTTGTGGGTGCATTGCGGATAACAAGCGGTACAGGCTCTGCCAGCATTTTGGCGGCGTCGCGCTTGGCGTGTTCATACGCCATATAAAGTGCGTTGGATTTTGGCGCGACCGACATATACACCACGGCCTGCGTTAAATGCACGCTGCATTCCGGCATGCCGATAAAATGGCAGGCGTGGTAGGCAGCAACGGCAATTTCCAGTGCTTTGGGGTCGGCAAGTCCGATATCTTCACTGGCAAAGCGCGTAACGCGCCTCGCTATGTAAAGCGGGTCTTCGCCTGCTTCCAGCATGCGTGCCAGCCAGTAAACGGCGGCGTCCGGGTCGCTGTTGCGCATGGATTTATGCAGTGCGGAAATTAAATTATAATGTTCTTCGCCTGTTTTATCGTACAGCAGCGATTTTTTTGAGGTGCATTGTTCCAGCGTTTCGCGTGTTACCGTCGTTGCGCCGCCTGCGTCCATATCGCCGTTTAATACTGCCATTTCTAAGGTGGAAAGCGCCGTGCGGGCATCGCCGTTGGCAAAAACGGCAATCATTTCCAAAAGTTCTTCTCCAATGTTAATTTTTTGGGTGCCAAAGCCTTTTTCATCTGTTAAGGCACGTTTTAAAAGCTGCACAAGTTCCTCTGTTTTAAGCTCCTGCAAAACAAAAACCTTGCAGCGGCTTAATAATGCGCTGTTAACTTCAAACGAAGGGTTTTCCGTCGTTGCGCCTATTAAAATAATGCTGCCTTTTTCCACAAAGGGCAAAAACGCATCCTGCTGTGCTTTGTTAAAACGGTGTATTTCGTCTACAAAAACAATGGTTTTTTCGCCGTAACGGCGGTTGTCCTCCGCTTTCTGCATTACGCTGCGTATTTCTTTAATGCCGCTTGTAACGGCCGAAAAATCAATAAAAGCTGCTTTGGTAGTGTTGGCAATAATCCGCGCCAGCGTGGTTTTGCCCACGCCGGGAGGCCCCCAGAAAATCATGGAGGAAATCTGGTCGCTTTCAATTAAACGGCGCAGCACTTTGCCTTTGCCCAAAAGGTGGGTCTGGCCAACGTATTCTTCAAGCGTTTTGGGGCGCAGCCTTGCTGCCAGCGGCTGTGATAAATTGTTTTCAAAAAGTGACATTGCTTCCATAATTTCGCCTCCCAAAGCCATTATAATTCGCCGCAGAATTAAGCGCAAGCAGAATTTATTAAAGCAATTTTACACAATTGTTTCATTAATGCAAGGATATTTGTTTGCTAAAACAGTTTAAAAAGTTATATAATTAAAATAACTTATACTTGCAGAAGGTTGGGTGCGTACTATGGATTGGCATAACCGTAATATGAAAATTTTAATCGGCATTTGCATTGCCGTTGTTTTAATTGTTTGTTACCGTATTTTTGATAATATACAAACGGAGCGCGCACGTGCGGAAAGAATGTCGCGCGTGCAGGCGGTGGCGGTTGTTACGGCAAAGCCGGAGCGCAGGACGATTACCCCGCTGTTGGAGTTCAGCGGCAGCCTTGACCCGGAGTGGCAGGCAGATGTTGCCGCCAAGGTTGACGGGCGCGTGGAGCGCGTATATGTTAATGAGGGCGACCGTGTAACCAAAGGGCAGGTGCTGGCGGAACTGGAACAGCGCGATACTGATGCTGCCCTGCGTGAAGCGCGCGGCAATTACATGGACGCGCAGACCAATCTCCGCAAGGCCGAGCGCGACCTTGAACGTTACAGCGCTTTATATAAACAGGGTGCGGTTTCCGAACAAGTTGCCGACGATTACGCTTTTGCGCGTGACAACGCAGCTGCCAAGCTGGATGCAGCCCGCGGTACCGTGCAGGCTATGGAATCGCAGTTTGAAGGTACTGTAATAACAGCTCCGGCTGACGGCATTATCTCCAAACGTTATCATCAGGAAGGTTATTATGCAGCAGCAGGCACCCCGCTTTTTGCCATTGCCGATATCAGCGTTTTAAAAACTGTTATTAATATTCCGGAAGGCAATATCAGCGGCGTATCCGTTGGCAACGAAGCCGAAATAGAACTGCCTGCCTTTGCCGGGCATAAAATTATCGGAAGAATAACGCGCATTGCCCCTGTTGCCGATTTACCTGCGCATACCTTTGCTGCCGAAGTAAGCGTTGACAACACCGAAGGGCTTTTGGCAGGCGTTTTTGCAACGGTAAAGCTTACCGCGCAGCCCAGGCAGAATGTGCTTACAATACCGGTTTACGCCATTGTAATGCGTGATGACCAGAAAACCGTATTTATTGTGGAAGATGATAACACGGTGCGCCGCCAGGTGCTGGACATTGGCTATACGGATGACAAGGTTGCCGAAGTTTTAAGCGGACTGAAAGGCGATGAAGTAATTGTAACCGAAGGGCACAACAAGCTGCGCGAAGGCAGCAAGGTAGTTACTGATAAGGCAGGTAATTAATTATGATAGAGACTTTTATCCGCCGGCCGGTTTTTACTACCATGTTTATTTTGCTGCTGGTAGTGTTCGGCATCCGTTGCTATCCGGAAATCGGCGTGGATTTGAACCCTGACGTTGATATGCCTATCGTCAGCGTGCGCGTTACTTACGACGGCGCTTCGCCGGAAGAAATGGAAACGCTTATTACCAAGCCGATAGAAAACCGCGTCAGCCAGGTTGCAGGCTATAAAACCATTTCCAGTACCGTGCTTGAAGGCTACAGCGAAACCGTACTGGAGTTTAACATGGGCGTTGACCCGCAGGCTATGGCCAGCGAAGTGCGCGAAAAGGTTGCCAGTGTGCGCAACCGTCTGCCGGACGATATCGACGAACCGGTAGTACAAACGGTTGATTTAACCTCCCAATCTATTGTTGCGTATACGTTTTCTTCCAAATCGCGCAGCCGCGGCGAAATACGCCGTTTGATAGAAGACAGCATTCTTGACGAAATGCAGATGGTTGAAGGCGTTGCCGAAGTAACTGCGGTAGGCGCAAGCCAGCGTGTAATACGCCTTGTGGCAAAGCCGGATAAGTTAATGGAATACGGAATTTCGTTTCAGGACCTGCTGCAGAAAGTAGATGACGAAAACTACAATACGCCGGGCGGCAAAGCCAGAAACCATGACATGGAAATAACCGTGCGTACCATTGGCAAATACAGCAATATCGACGATATTAAAAAAGTTGTTATTGCCAACCATAACGGCAAAGCCGTGTACATTGGCGATGTGGCGGACGTTATTGACGGCTGGGAAGATGAAGACACCTTCGCCAGTGCCAACGGCGTGCCCTGCGTTATGACCTTCGTGCGCAAACAATCCAAAACCAACACGGTTGACGTTACCGACCGTGTTAACGCCAAAATGGAAGAGCTTAAACAGCGCGTAATTCCGCCCGATATTAAGGTTGATATTGTGCGCGACCAGTCTACCTACGTACGCGAAAACATTGCCGACGTGTGGAACACGATTTTCTTCGGCGGCGCGCTGGCGCTGTTTATAACTTATATGTTCCTCGGCAACTTCCGTGCCACCATTATCGGCGGCTTGTGCATACCAACATCAATAATTGCAACCTTCTTTATGATGAAGGCAATGGATTTTACCTTAAACAACATGTCGCTGATGGCACTGAGCCTTGCGGTAGGCATTCTGATAGACGACGCGATTGTTGTAATCGAAAACATTTTCCGCCATATCGAAATGGGGAAAACGCCGTTTGTGGCAGCCAAAGAAGCAACGCAGGAAATTTCCCTGGCAATACTGGCAACGTCACTGTCGTTAATGGCAGTGTTTGTGCCGGTTGGCAGCATGGGCGAAATTATCGGCCAGTATTTTAAACAGTTTGGCTTAACGGTTGCCTTTGCCATAGCGTTTTCCACTCTGGTAGCGTTTTCGCTTACGCCAATGGTTTCCGCCTACTGGCTGAAAGAAGAAAAGCCGGGTGAAAGCCACCGCAACAAATATGTGCAGCTGGCGCTTGATAAATTTGAAGCGGGCTTTCAGATTTTCCGCGGTTTGTACAGCGGCATTATGGAAGCGGCGCTGAACAACCCCAAAAAAGTTATTGCCGCCGGTATAGTTTCGCTGGCAATGAATATTGTGCTGCTGCCGTTTGTAGGTACGGAATACCAGCCGACATACGATTCCGGCGAGTTTACTGTTAATTTTAAAGCGCCTATCGGCACCAGTATGGAAAAAACGGTAGCGCTGGCAACGCCTTTGCAAAAAGAAATAACGGCCATGCCGGAAGTAAAAATAGCGGCGCTGAATATCGGCAACGGGCGCAATCCGGTAAACCAGGGCTCTATTGATATCCGCCTTGTGCCGAGCAACGAGCGTGACCGCACCATGCAGCAGATTATGGATGACCTGCGTGCCGAAGTGCGCAACGTTCAGGGGCTGAGCGTTACGGTAGTGTCCAATCAGGGGCGCGGCCGCGGCGACAGCAGACCGGTGCAGATTGGCCTGCGCGGCAGCGATATTAAACAGCTTAAAGAATACGCGCTGGAGCTTGCCGATTTGGTACGTAAGGTTCCGGGCGCAACGGATGTCGATATTTCCGATTCGGACGAACAGCCGGAAATTTTAATCAGGCTTGACCAGGCGCGCGCCAGCCTTTTGGGGCTCGATTCTTATTCCGTCGGCGAAGTTGTGGAAATGGCCTTTATGGGCAAAAGCACAGGCAACAGCTTTACAATCGGCGATAATGACTACGATATTATTTTGCAGCTGCCGGAAAGCAAACGTACCGATATTAATGACGTTAAAAATCTGCGCGTATCTTCGCCGGACGGGCAGTTCATCCGCCTGGGCGACGTTGCCGACATAAGCCTTGGCAGCGGCCCGACGCGTATTGAACGCGAGGACAAGCAGCGCCAGATTGTTGTTTACGCCAACACGGTAGGCACATCTCCGGGCGAACTGATTGCCAAAATACAAAATGAGCTGATACCCGGCATGAATATGCCGCAGGGCTACAACTACAAGCTGATTGGCGAAGCCGATACAATGTCACGTTCGTTTAACGAAATTGTTAAGGCCATTGTGCTGGCGGTTGTAGTTGTTTATATGGTTCTGGCGGCGCAGTTTGAAAGCTTCAGCCAGCCGGTAATTATTATGGCTTCGCTGCCGTTTGCTGTAGTGGGCGCCGTGCTTGGCCTTTTAATGGCGGGGCAGACGGCCAACATGATGAGTATGATTGGCTTTACCATGCTTTTGGGCCTTGTTACCAAAAACGCCATTTTGCTGATTGACTATGCCAACCAGCAGCGCGAAAAAGGGCTTGATATACGCAGCGCAACGCTGGAAGCCTGCTCATTGCGCCTGCGCCCGATACTGATGACGACGCTTTCAACAATTTTAGGCATGCTGCCTATCGCGATGGGCATCGGCGAAGGCGCGGAACTGCGCCAGTCCATGGGCGTGGTGCTTGTTGGCGGCCTTATCACTTCAACCATGCTCACCCTTCTGGTTGTGCCGGTTGTGTATATGGAATTTGAAAAATGGAAAGAAAAACATTATAAACCTGCCGGAGAGGCAAACGCATAATAAACGGGGCTCTGCAAATTGCAGGGCCTTTTGTATTATCTGTTACAAAATAAATGAAAATTACTTGTGCCATTCCTCTTTAATCTTGTATAATAAATGTAAAGTATAAGTAAAAATTAAGTTAAACAACTTACAGGAGGGCTTATGGTTTACTTTTTCGGATTTTTGGGAGGACTGGCGTTATTTTTATACGGCATGCAGCTTATGGGCGAAGGCCTGCAGCGTGCCGCAGGCGAGAAGCTGCAAAAAATACTGGAAAAGCTGACAGGCGTTCTGCCGGTGGCTGTTGCGCTTGGCGCCGTTGTAACAGGTATTTTGCAGTCGAGCAGTGCCACAACGGTAATGACGGTTGGTTTTGTAAACGCAGGGCTGATGAATTTAAAGCAGGCCTTCGGCGTTGTAATGGGTGCCAATATCGGCACCACCATGACGGCACAGCTTATTGCCTTTAAGCTTACCGATTACATCACTCTGTTTCTTGCTATCGGTTTTGCCGTGCATCTTCTGGCAAAACGCCAGCGCGGCAAATATATCGGCCAGGTAATTTTGGGTTTCGGCATTTTAATGCTGGGCATGGAAATGATGAGCGATTCCGTAATGCCGCTGCGCGAATATCAGGGCTTTGTTGATTTTATCGGCCGCTTTTCCGATAACCCGATTCTCGGCGTGGGCGTAGGCCTTGTAATGACCATGGTCATTCAGTCCAGCAGCGCAACAATCGGCGTTTTAATTGCCATTGCCAATCAGGGGCTTATTCCGCTGGAAGGCGCAATTCCCGTGCTTCTGGGCGATAATATCGGCACCTGCATTACGGCGGTGCTTGCTTCGCTGCGTGCCAATATTACGGCCAAAAGGGTAGCGCTTGCGCATGTAATGTTTAACTTTATCGGCAGCATTATTTTTATAACCTTTATGGGGCTGTTTATAAAACTGGTGCTGGCAATTTCCCCGGCCGGCGATATAGCACGCCAGATTGCCAACGCGCATACGGCGTTTAACGTGGTAAATACGCTGCTGTTTATGCCGTTTACCGGTTTATACATTAAATTTATAGAAAAATGCCTGCCGGGCAAAGGCGAAATTATTTCGCGCAAACCTGCATATCTTGATGAGAAAATGCTGGTAACTCCTTCCATTGCCATGGGGCTTGCCGTTAAGGAAATTGTGCGCATGGGCAACATGGCGCGCCATAATGTTGAAGTTGGTATGCAGGCACTGGAAGACAAGGACGAAAATAAAATTAAATACGTGCTGGAGCATGAGCCTGTAATTGATGCGCTTGAAGAAGATATAACCCGTTACCTTACCAAAATGAGCGAAAAGGAAATGGGCGCCGAGCTTTCGGCAATGCATACAAGGCTGCTGCACGCCTGCACGGATATTGAACGTATCGGCGACCACGGAGAAGCGCTTGCCAAAGATGCACGCCGCATGTTTGAAGACGATGTTAAATTCAGCGAAGAAGCCAAAACCGAACTGCGCGTTTTGGGCGAGCTGGTTATGCAGGCCAGCGGCAAAGCCATGGAAGCGCTTGCCAATAACGATAAGGTGCTGGCGCAGGAAGCGTGGGATATTTGCCGTCAGGTGAAAAAAGCGCAGAAGGAAATCCGCAAAAACCATATTGTACGCCTTAACGAAAAACGCTGCGACCCTGTTGCCGGGTTTATGATGATGGAAATTTTAATAAACCTGAAGCGCGTTTCCGACCATTCCAAAAATATAAGCCAGATTGTTTTGGGAATTTTTTAAAATTAATTAAAAAAGTTGTTGACAAACAGATTTTACTGCTGTATAATTAACTTCGTTGTTGAGAGACGCGGAAATAGCTCAGTGGTAGAGCACCTCCTTGCCAAGGAGGGGGTCGCGAGTTCGAATCTCGTTTTCCGCTCCATGAATTGTCAGCCCGGCAGTTTACTGCCGGGTTTTTTGAATTTATTCAGAAAAGAATAATGATATATTGTAGGAATAGCAGTAAAATTCTTGTCAAGTACCGCTGGTTGTGATATTATATTATGAGCAATGTGTGTAAACAGCTGCATTTTTAACAATAAAACTAATGTAAAAAACATGCTGTAATAATCAGCACATATAATTAAGGGAGGATTTATTAATGAACGTAACAGTAGAAAGAGTCGGCAACGACGCAACTCTTAAAATCACTTTGCCCGCAGAGGAAGTAAACAAAGGCTTTAAAAAAGCCGTTGCAAAAATTGCAGGCCAGGTAAATATCCCCGGCTTCCGTAAAGGCAAAGCCCCCCGCAATATTATCGAAATGCATTATGGCAAAGAAGCAGTAAAACAAGAAGCATTTGAACTGGTTGCTAACCAGTGCTATACCGAAGCTCTGGAACAGGAAAAACTGATTCCGGTATCCGACCCGAAGGTTGAAGATTCTGTATTTGAAGAAAACAAAGATATGGAACTTACCATTAAAGTAACCCTCAAACCGGAAGTTAAACTTGGTGATTACAAAGAACTGCATGTAGAAAAAGAAGCAGTTGAAGTTACCGACGAAGCAGTTGAAGAACAGGTACAGGGCCTGCGCAGCCGCCATGCAAAAATGGTAGAAGCTGAAGAAGGCGCCGTAATTGAAAAAGGCGACTTTGCCATTATCGACTTTGCAGGCACCGTTGACGGCGAACCGTTCAGCGGCGGCGAAGGCAAAGGCTATCCTCTGGAAGTTGGCTCCAACTCCTTTATCCCCGGCTTTGAAGACCAGCTTGTAGGCCTTAAAAAAGGCGATTCCACCGATGTGGACGTAACCTTCCCGGAAGAATACTTTGTTAAGGAACTGGCCGGCAAACAGGCAATCTTCAAAGTAAACGTTCAGGACGTAAAACGCAAAGAACTGCCGGAACTTACCGATGAATATGTAGCAGCAAACAGCGATTGCAAAACCGTTGAAGAACTGCGCGCAAGCTACAAAGAACGCATGCAGAAAGCAGCTGAAAACAATGCCCAGATTGCTTATGAAAAAGCACTGATTGACCTTGCAGTTGCCAATGCGGAATTTGAAGTTCCCGAAATCATGATTGAAGACCGCGTAACCCAGATGATTGACGAAATGCGCATGAGCCTTGAAGCACGCAAACTCACTCTGGAACAGTACATGCAGTACAGCGGCATCGACATGAAACAGCTTCGTGAACGCCAGCATGACGCTGCAGTTGAAAATGTTAAAACCGACCTTGTTCTTGACGCTATTGCCAAAGCTGAAAACATCCAGGTATCCATGGAAGATGTTGACAGCGAACTTTCCGCTATCGCTTCCCAGCATGGCGCAACTCTTGAAGACGTTAAGAAAATCATTAAATCCAATGGCACTATGGGCCTCCTGCTCGCAAACATTCTGCGCCGCAAAGCTGCCCATGTAATCATTGACAGCGCGAAATAATTTAAGCGCGGTTAAACCACAGTAAAGGGGTGTGACAATAATGAATTATGTGCCAATAGTTGTAGAACAGTCAAACCGCGGAGAACGCTCTTACGATATATATTCCCGCCTTTTAAAGGACAGGATAGTTTTTGTTACCGGCGAAATAGATGATACTATGGCCAATCTCGTTATCGCCCAGCTGCTCTTTTTAGAGTCGGAAGACCCCGATAAGGATATCCATCTCTACATTAACAGCCCGGGCGGCAGCGTAAGCGCCGGCCTGGCAATTTATGATACAATGCAGTACATAAAGCCTGATGTTTCCACAATCTGCATGGGCATGGCCGCCAGCATGGCATCCGTGCTTCTGGCTGCCGGTGCTCCGGGCAAACGTTTTGCCCTGCCGTACTCCAGAGTTATGATTCATCAGCCGCTGGGCGGCGTTCAGGGGCAGGCTTCCGAAATTGAAATCACCGCGCGCGAAATTCTGCGCCTCCGTGATGAAATGAACGGTATTTTAGCCAGCCATACCGGACAAACCAAAGAAAAGATTGCGCAGGATACTGACCGCGATAACTACATGTCCAGCCAGCAGGCCAAAGAATACGGCCTGATTGACGAAGTGGTATCGCGTAAACCTGCTAATGAAAAATAAAGGCTTTAAGGAGATACTCAAAATGAAATTCGGTGGGGACAATCACCACGATGCCCCGGTTTGCTCTTTTTGCGGCAAGCGCGAAGCGCAGGTCAGCAAAATGTTCAGCAAAGTGCTTGGCGAAGGTGATTTGTTTATTTGCGATGAGTGTATAAAACTCTGCAATGAAATGCTTGAAGAAGAAATGCGGGCAAGGGCTGTAAACCATACTGAAATTGCCGAACTGCCCAAACCCAAAGAAATAAAAGCAATTTTGGATGAATATGTAATCGGCCAGGAAGAAGCTAAAAAAACCCTTGCCGTAGCCGTTTACAACCATTATAAACGCATAGATTACGAACTGAACCATGTTCCCGGCGATAAGGATGTTGAACTGCAAAAATCCAACATTTTAATGCTTGGACCTACCGGCAGCGGCAAAACACTGCTGGCACAGACTCTGGCAAAAATATTGCAGGTTCCTTTCGCCATTGCCGACGCTACCGCTTTAACGGAGGCCGGTTATGTAGGCGAGGACGTGGAGAACATTCTGCTGCGTTTAATCCAAAATGCAGATTACGATATTGAACGCGCACAGCGCGGCATTATCTACATTGATGAAATCGATAAAATTTCGCGTAAGTCCGAAAATCCTTCCATTACGAGGGATGTTTCCGGCGAAGGCGTACAGCAGGCTCTGCTGAAAATTCTGGAAGGCACGGTTGCCAATGTTCCGCCTCAGGGCGGGCGCAAACATCCGCACCAGGAATTTTTGCAGATTGATACCACAAACATTCTGTTCATCTGTGGCGGCGCGTTTGACGGGCTGGAAAGCATCATCAGCGCACGCACGGGCAAAAAGAATATGGGCTTTGGCGCCGATATTAAAACCAAGGACGAAATCAGCCTGACGGATACATTTAAAAAGGTATTGCCGGAAGATTTGATGAAATTCGGTTTGATACCGGAATTTGCCGGACGCCTGCCGGTTGTTGTAACGCTTGAAGCACTGGACAAAGCTGCGCTGATTAAGATTTTGCAGGAGCCTAAAAATGCACTGGTAAAACAGTATCAGCACTTTTTGGCTATGGACAATGTAGAACTTGAATTTGAGCCGGATGCACTGGACGCTATTGCCGAAGAAGCACTGAAACGCAGTGCCGGTGCGCGTGGACTGCGCGCCATTATTGAAGCGGTAATGCGCAATGTAATGTATGACGTGCCTTCGCGCAGTGATGTTGTAAAATGTATTGTAACGGCCGATTCCATCCGCAATCATGCAGAACCTAAAATGATTGTAGCGGCAGGCTGAAAGAAAAATAATGGGGGAAGGGGATTTTAACCTTCCCTCTTTTTGGTTTTATGGGCCTTTTGTGATACAATTATAAGAGATTTGAATTTTAATATAAAATAGGGGGATGCTAATATAAATGGAAGCATCAGGAAAATTAATGCCCCTGCTGGCGTTAAGAGGAATTATCGTATTCCCGGGAATGACGGTAAACCTTGATGTAGGCAGGGATAAATCAATAAATGCGGTTAATGCTGCCATGCAGCTTGATAAAAAAATACTGCTGGTAACTCAGCGCGATGCCGAAACCGCAGACCCAAAACGCGAAGAACTGTATAATTATGGCGTTGTTGCCGAAATTAAGCAGCTTTTAAAACTGCCGAGCGGTGCAATCCGTATTTTAATTCAGGGGCTTGAAAGGGCAGAACTTACTTCGTTAATTGACGCACCTTTTAAAGATACTTACCTTGAAGGCTTTGCCATGCCGGTAGCCAGCATTGAGCCGGAAGAAAATTCCGAAACCGAAGCCATGCGCCGCGTGCTGCTGCAAAGCTTTGAAAAATGGCTTGTTACCGGCAAAAAAGTAACCACCGAAGTTATGCTTAACTTTAAAAACATAACTACCGCCGGTGAAATTGCTGATATTATTGCCGGTTATTTAACAATCAGCATTGACGAAAAAGAAGGACTGCTGGAACTTGCCGATGTAAAAGAGCGTATGCACAAGCTGCATACTTTTTTGTGCAAAGAACTTGAAATTGCCGAGCTCGAAAAAAACATTACGCAGGAAGTACGCAAACAAATAGAAAAAAACCAGCGTGAATATTATCTGCGCGAGCAAATTAAGGTTATTAACAAGGAGCTTGGCGAAGGCGATGAACGCCAGGCCGAAGTTGACGAATATAAAAAGCAGATGGAAGGCCGCGACCTGCCGCCCGAAGTAGCAGATAAAATTAACAAAGAGCTCGACCGCTTGTATAAAATGCCGCCGATGATGGCAGAAAGCGGCGTTATCCGCAATTATGTGGAAACGCTTCTTGCTTTGCCGTGGGGCATTTACGGCAAGGATAACTTTGATTTAAAACACGCCGAAAAAGTGCTTAACAAAGACCACTACGGCCTTGAAAAAGTTAAAGAGCGCATTTTGGAATACCTTGCGGTGCGTGCTCTTACCAAAAGCGGCAAAGGGCCTATTTTGTGCCTTGTCGGGCCGCCGGGTGTGGGCAAAACTTCGCTGGCGCAGTCTGTTGCCCGCGCTATCGACCGCAAATTTACACGCATGTCGCTGGGCGGCGTGCATGACGAAGCCGAAATTCGCGGCCATCGCCGCACCTATATCGGCGCAATGCCGGGCCGCATTATTCACGGCATGCAAACCTGCGGCGTTATGAACCCGGTTTTCCTGCTGGACGAAGTAGACAAAATGTCGTCCGATTTCCGCGGCGACCCTGCTTCTGCACTGCTTGAAGTTTTAGACCCGGAACAGAACAACACCTTCAGCGACCATTATGTTGAAATACCTTTCGACCTGTCGCAGGTATTCTGGATTGTAACGGCCAACACCGTGGAAACAATTCCGCCCGCACTGCTCGACCGTATGGAAGTGGTGCAGCTTTCCAGCTATACCGAAGATGAAAAGGTAAAAATTGCCGAACTGCATCTTTTGCCGAAAGAACGCCAGAATAACGGTTTAACAGCCAAAACGCTTTCCATAACGGAAGATGCGCTGCGCATGATTATACGCGGTTATACGCGCGAAGCAGGCGTGCGCAATCTGGAACGCAAAATTGCGGCAGTCTGCCGTAAAACCGCTCTGCGCATTGTTAACGGCGAGGCCAAAAGCGCAAAAGTAACAGCTAAAAATTTACATAAATATCTCGGTAAAGTAATTTATCTGGAAGATGATGTAAGCCTCGAAGCAGCAGCCGGCATCTGCACCGGCCTTGCGTGGACCCGCGTCGGCGGCGAACTGCTTAAGGTAGAGGTTGTAGCCTGCAAAGGCAAAGGGCATCTTGCGTTAACGGGCCAGCTTGGCGACGTTATGAAGGAATCTGCCCAGGCGGGTTATACCTATATCCGCTCGCGGGCAGATGAACTTGGCCTTGACAAAGATTTTTACGAAACTACCGATATTCATATTCACCTTCCGGAAGGCGCAATACCTAAAGACGGGCCTTCGGCCGGCATTACCATGGCAACGGCAATGATATCGGCGTTAACAGGCCGCAAAGTTAAAAAGAACCTTGCCATGACTGGCGAAATAACGCTTTCCGGCAGAGTGCTTCCGGTTGGCGGCATTAAGGAAAAATTTCTGGCTGCCCACCGCTATGGCGTAAAAACCATTATTATGCCGGCTAAAAACGAGCAGGATTTGGAAGAACTGCCCGCAAACGTACGTGCAAAAATGCACTTTATTCCTGTAAAACATATGGACGAGGTGTTAAAAATAGCATTGGAGGATTAAACGCGATGAACAAAGGAGTTTGGGACATAGTCCGTGCGCAGTTTGTCACGTCTGCCGTTAAGGCAGAACAGTACCCTTCGCCGCAAATGATTGAAGCCGCCTTTATCGGGCGCTCCAATGTCGGCAAATCTTCTCTTATTAACTCGCTCTGCCGCCGCAACGGGCTGGCACGCGTAAGCGCCACCCCCGGCAAAACGCAAACAATTAACTACTATTTGCTGAACGCTAAACGCAATGTAGAAGGCGGCGCCGATACAGCACAGTTTTACCTTGTCGATTTGCCCGGTTACGGCTTTGCCAAAACAGGCAAATCCAATAAAGATTTATGGTCCGGCTTTATCAGCAAATATCTTTCAGGTTCGGACAACCTGGCATTAGTATGCCAGCTGATTGATATCCGCCATAAGCCGATGGAAAGCGACATAGAGTGTTACCACTGGCTGCTGGGCTGCGGCCTTAACGTGCAGATTATTCTCACTAAAGCCGATAAACTTTCCAAAAATGCAGCCATGGCCCAGAAAGCCCTTTTTAAACGCGAACTTGGGCTTGATGACAGCCGCATTATAACTTATTCGGTAACGCAGAACACTATGCGCAGTGAACTTATTAACCGTATTATGACGGCACTGGAAAACCACAGATGATTTTGTAAGCGCACAGATTGTAGGGAGTGGTTTGTATGGGGATTTTTGACATAATGCTGCATGTAAGGCGCCTGATGATGTTCGGGCTGGCAGTGCTTATAGGCTTTCTTTTTCAATACATGGCAATACCTATACCGTTTTTGCTCGGCGGCATAGTATCCTCCATGTTCTGGAAAGTTATAGGCGCACAGGTATACTGGCCGCGCCAGTGGCGCGAATTGGGCCTTTGCGTAGCCGGTTACGGCATTGGGCGCAACTTTACGGCAGAAACCATGCACGAGCTTTCCATGCAGTCGCTTGGTGTGCTTGAAGCAACCGGCGCCGCCGTAGGCGCTTCGGTTATCATAGCGTGGTGGACATCACGCCACAGCTACGCCAATCTGCAAAGCTGCGTAATGGGCTGTATGCCCGGCGGGCTTACGCAAATGATGCTTATGAGCGAAACCGACAAGCGCGTTGATTTCAGCGTGGTAATGGTAATGCAAACCCTGCGCCTCATGAGCGCCATTATCATCGTACCGTTTCTGGTTGTGCACGGCCTTGGGGCAGAAATAAAAGACACCGCACTTCCGGCAGCACAAACAGGCGGCTACACCTGGCTGTGGATGGTGCCTATCGCAGCAATTGGCGCTGTTGTTCTGCAAAAGCTGCATATACCAACACCGCGCCTGTTGGGGCCTACGCTCGCCGCGTCTGCCTGCTCATACTTCTTCGGCACCTTTCAGCCCGTGCCCGACTCTCTCATGACGGTTGCGCAAATAAGCATCGGCCTGTATATGGGCATGCTGCTTGACCCTGCGCGCATAAAAGAAACTGCCCGCCTTATGCCGTTTATAATAACAGGCATTTTAATAATTATTGCTGTCAGCGTTGCCATGGCCTACTATCTTTCCGGCATTTACGGCTTTTCGCTTATAACCGCCTTTTTGGCAATGGCCCCCGGCGGCATTGCCGAAATGTGCCTTGCAGGCATGAGCATGGGCGAAAACGTTTCGATAATTTTAACCTATCAGCTGGTTAGAATGCTTATTTTAAATATCACCGTGCCAATGGGGCTGACGTGGTACTTTAAAGATAAATAATATTAAATAGGATATTATAACGCAAAAATAAAAATGGTAAATTTTTACCAAAAGGCTTGACAACACTATTAGTAATAGTTATAATTAGGGCAACAAATCAATATTTCGTACAGGTACAGTAACTGTTTAAATGTTTATCGGTGCAAATCCGATGCGATCCCGTCGCCGTAACGGCAATAAAAGCCGGAGCCGGTCAGCCAGCCTGTATAAGCATCACTGCTTGACCTGCGGGAGACAGGAAGGAGATGTTTACTAACCAACCGGCTTTGTTTATGTGAGAGTGGCAGGGCCTCTTGATTGTAATTATCTGAACCCGTCTTTTCGTATTGGAAGGACGGGTTTTTATCTTGCCTGCGCAGGTTGGAATATTGATTTTTTAAAATTCATTTAACATTCTCAGATACTCATTCTCTACTCCTCTTGCAGTGCCCGTTGGGGTGCAGGTGCTGCTTTGGCCGCCGTGTTTTTACGGCGGCTGTTTTATTTTGCCGCAAAAAGTTGAGCAAAACCTCTTTTGCTGTTATACTTAAAACAGAAAAAATATTTTCAGGAGGTTTTAAAATGAAAGTAATTTCTACCGAAAAAGCTCCGGCTGCTATTGGCCCATACTCTCAGGCAATTGAAATTGGCGGCATGCTTTTTGCTTCCGGGCAGATTCCTGTTGACCCTGCTACCGGCGAAGTGCCGGAAGGCATTACCGCACAGGCAGAACAAAGCTGCAAAAATGTAGGCGCAATTTTGGCAGAAGCAGGCCTTGGCTACGAAAACGTAGTAAAAACTACCTGCTTTTTGGCAGATATGGCAGACTTTGCCGCCTTTAACGAAGTTTATGCAAAATACTTTACCGGCAAACCTGCACGCAGCTGCGTTGCCGTAAAAGGCATACCCAAAGGCGTACTTTGCGAAATTGAAGTAATTGCCGCAAAATAACAAACTAACAAAAAAGGTTGTACCGGCTGGCAAAAGCCATACAGTACAACCTTTTTATTTTTATTATGAAACTTTATACCTTAAATTTTTAAGAGCCTGCTTATGGTGTTTGGTAACCATGGCAGGCGTGCAGTTTAATAATCTGGCTGTTTCTTTGCCGCTTAAGCCTTCAAAATATAAAGCGTTAATAGTTTTTGTTGTTTGGCGGTTAACTTATTAAGCGCCAGTTTTAATAAAATACTTAATTCCTCACGTTCAATAACATCGTCGCTGAACTCAGCGCCTTCTGCCTCACTATCGGGCAGGGGCGCTTTTTTATTTTCATCCGCCCATACTTTTTTAACTTCGTCGTACAGCGCAAAGTGAATACGGCATCTTACATATCCTGCAAAATGTTCGTAATCTGCCCCGTTATAGGTTAATACCAGTTCAATAAACTTTAACCTTGCAAGGCTTAACCCCTCCTCAAAGCCAAGGGCATTGTAAAACATATCGCGGCGCATTTCACTGCGGAATAATGGTTCAAAAGATATGCAAAGCTGTTCCAACGCCTGTTTATCACCATTTTGGGCAGCGGTAATTAAATTTTTTGTTTTATTTGCCAAAGTAGTAAAAGTTTTGTGGCGCACGGTTTTAGGAATAATATCCATTTCCGGCACGGCAGATTTTAAAACCCTGCCCGGTATTTGGCTGAAAGATGACAAATTTTTTCTTTGAATCACAAAAACCTCCAAATTTTAAACTTACCAGCTTTACCGTGGCCACGCAAAAGCGGCGTAAGCAAGATTATAACGGAACGCCGCACTGTTTGTAAAGACCTTGTTTTAAAAATTTTTATATGTTAAATTAAAAGTTTTGGCTTTACAAAAAAAGTTACCAGTGTGCAAGACAACGTACAGTACGGATTATTTATTTAGTAAGCGTCTTGTGGGGGGGTAAAGGTATGGTATAATTTCAGTAAGTGAGTTGTTTATAAATAAATATTAAAAAATCTTAAAGATGATGAAAGGGATGTTAATTTATGAAAAGCAATAAGCTGTTGGCAAAAAGTATTACTCTTGGTTTAATTTTGGCAATGCCGTATGGCATGGCAAGTGCTAAAACGTACAATGGCGGAACAATTACTGGTTGGGGTGGCGCTTACGGCGGCACTCTTAATAGTGGCGACACTTCATATGATATAAAAGTAACTAATAGTGGTACATCTAGTGGTACTTCACAAGCTTGCCAAATAGTTAATGAAGGTGCGACTGCAAACAATACAGTTTTAACAGGCAATAAAAGTGGAACTGGTGGACGCCAAGATGTTTATGGCAAAGCAAATGGAACACAAGTTGGGCAAAATGCACAAGTCTATGTACGTGGAGGTAATGCGTCAGATTTAGTAAACAATGGCGGCAATATTTATATTGGGGGTTCTGTCGGGGATAAAAATTATAACGGTAAAGTTACCGGTATGACTATGAATTCAGGTTCCGTTAATGTAACTAATGGTAGCTTTGAAAATTCTAAAGTAAATGGCGGATATGTCAGAATTGAAGATAATGGTACAGCAAATGATATTAAATTAAACTCTTGAGTAACTGTACATGTAATTAATGGTTGTTTACAAAATAGCACGATTAACGGTGCGTATGTGGAAGTTAGAGAAGGGACAGCAAGCGGCAATACTTTAAGCAATGGCCAAATTGTCTTAAATAAAGGTACAATGAATAAAACAACGGTAAAAGGCGGTATGTTTACTGTTAATAGTGGTTTAGCACAGTATACTAATGTTGATGGCGGTAGTCTTGTAATAAATGATGGTACTGTAGAAAATAGTGAACTTAATAAAGGTCGAATTGATTTAGTTAATGGTACTTTAAATTCTACCACGGCTACAAATGGAATAATAGATGTTAATGCAGGTAATATTAAAGATTTGACTTTAAGTGGAACTGCTTTAAATATAGGAGATAAAAATTCAAGCGAAACTATTACTGCTAATAATATAAATGCAGAAAAAGATTCTGTTGTTACAATCAATAATGGCACAATTGATACAATTACTTCGGGAACCAATAATACGTTTAGTGTACATGGTGGCAGTTTGTCTAATGTTGCTTTAGGTGGCACTGACAAGGATAATACTTCTTATATGGGCGTAGATGGTGGTAGTATTGATGGCTTAACAGTGGAAGGATATGGTAGTGCAACTATTACTGGCGGTACTGTAACTAATACCATTATTAAAGAAAATGGTTGGCAAGGTGTAAAAGAGGGGGCAGTTGTAAGTAAAACGACTATTGAAAACGGTGGACGTCAAACTATTTATGAAAATGCTAAAAGTAGTGATGTTACAGTAAATACTGGGGCAGAATTAGTTTTAAATCAAGGCGCGACTGCTGAAACTGTAACTTCTGGCGGAACTATTTATATGCGCGATAACAGTAAACTTGCTGGTACAACAACATTATCAGAAAATGCTGTTATTGACTTAGGTGGTATTGTTAATGGATTGTATGCAGAAGATAAGTTATCAGGCAGAGAAGATACTGGCAATTATAGCATTGAAGATTTAACATCTAATGGTGCTGGTGTTAAAGTTTTTACTGAAAGTCAAAAATTAAATATTGATAGTTTAAGTGGCAGTGAATTTGTGGTTACAACCGATGCTCTTGGTGATGGTTTAGTAACTATCGAAAATAATACTAACCAAAATGTTCAGGTTATCGGCACTTCTACTGCAACCAGCCAGTTTAACAGAAATGACCTTGCTGGCAGCTTGCAGGATTTAGCAGATACTGTTGAAATTACAAATGGTAATCAGTTAGACAGCGTACTTGCACAGGAAAGCGATATTATAGGCGAAACTACCGCATTGGTAGATGAATATGGCAATATTATTGCTAACACTGTTATTGAAAAAGGACATATTGCTAACGAAGGCATTACCGAACTTGCCAACGTAGCCTTTATGGCATGGCGTGCAGAAAATGACGAAATGCACCAGCGTATGGGCGAACTGCGCAGCAGTAACGGCGAAGCCGGAATTTGGGCACGCATGAAACGCGGCGAAAGCAAGTACGGCGATATGGATATTAAAAACCAGTACAGCACTTACCAGTTAGGCTATGATGAAAAAGTAGGCGACAGCAACTGGTATATCGGCGGCGCCATCAGCCGTACCGAAGGCAAGAGCAGCTTTGCAACCGGCAGTGGTGAAAACCAGTCCACCGGCTTTACCGTATACGGCACTTACGTTGCTGACGACGGACAATATGTTGATTTAAGCGCTAAATACGCACGTTTGGATAACGAATTTGATGTATTTGGACGCAGCGGCATTGAAAGCACCGGCGATTACAGAAACAACGGTTATGCCTTCAGCGCTGAATATGGCAAACGCATTGAAGCAGGCAATGATTTTTGGATTGAGCCGCAGGTACAGTTAACTTACGGGCATTTAAGCAGTGCTAACTATACCACGAGCCGTGACGTAAGAGTAACGCAGGACGCAATGGACAGCGTAGTAGGGCGTTTGGGCTTTGCGGCAGGTAAAGATATTGGCGCAGGCAATGTATATGTAAAAGCAAGCTACCTGTACGATTTTGACGGTGAAACAAGCGTAAGCATGACTGACGTCAAAAACAGTGCAGTCTATGAGCAGGACCTTGGCGGCGGCTGGTTTGAAGTAGGCATTGGCACCAACATTAACCTCAGCGAAACTTCGCATCTGTATTTTGATGTGGAAAAAACATACGGCGGCGATATTGAAACTCCGTGGCAGTGGAATGCCGGTGTAAGATTTGATTTTTAATGTAAGGTAATTAAGACGGCTTATATAGTTTAAGAAAGATTGTACTGTAAGGCGGCATGCAAAAACTGCGGCGGCTTAATTTAAGTTAATTGCTTTAGAGAGTCCGGTGCTGTGCCCGGACGGAATCGGAGGAGCCGCAGCATTTTTGCAGAGCCGTCACAGTATAATCTTTTGGTATAAAATAAAATTATTATTTTATACACGGAAAGAAAAATATGGAAAAAGATATTTCTTACAATAAAGAAAAGTTTAAAACTCTGGCCGGTAACTGTACGGCAGAATATGTTAACTATATGCCGCGCGGCAAAAACGGTATGCGCTGCTGGGAAATTAAAGCACAGAAGCCTGACGGTGATTACATGGTGGTAGTTTTATGTGATTACGGTTATAAGGTCGAGGGCAAAACAGTGGAGATAACTCCTTTTAAAAACCGTGATGGGCGCAACGAAGAAATTTACCGCCTGTATCACGAAGAAGGCTTATCACAATTATTTTTGGCAAATTTGTTTAATATGAGCCAGCCCTCCGTTTCTCTGATAGTGAATAAAAAATAAATAAGCATGCTGCTGTATAACAGCGGCATGCTTATTATCTTTACAGAAATATAGTTTTTTGTTAAAATAAACAGGCAAATGTGCTGCCATAACGGTAGGCGGTTAGCCCTCTGCGGAGGGACTGTG
>ERZ779922.45-NODE-45-length-95974-cov-13.207217_pt1 | contig 95974 bp, 82 predicted proteins | sample MGYA00511544_ERZ779922 | MGnify/ENA primary metagenome ERZ779922 (study PRJEB29588, sample SAMEA2154516) | human gut metagenome | biome: human gut; feature: human-associated habitat; material: faeces | place: Denmark | collected 2008/2010 ... | reverse complement strand
CTCAACAGAATACTCGTGATGCTCGTAACAATAAGATAGTAGATACATTTATTAAGATAATGAATCTACCAGTATCTATTGGTGAAAACTTATCTTCTAGTAACTTTGAAGATATTAAAGCTGCAAAAGCTAATATCTTTGAAGGTTTATCAGAGACTTATCGTAATATTAATTCAGTAATTGCTCAAAATTGGTATCGTGATGCTAATATGTCCGGTGCGCGTCTTAAAGCTATTTCTGTTAATCGTGACAACTTCGCCTCTATTAGTAACAAAGCTAAAACTATTATTGACGGTGCACACGGTGGTTTTAGGTTTACTTATACATATAGCACAGAGAAAGAAGCAAAAGACGTACAAAGTAAACTAAGAAAACGTTTTAGAGATGTAACTAGAAAAGGTAAAGAAGTAACAGTAGACCATAATCAATTAGGTTGGAGTTACGATAATCTTAATATAGATAATCGTTTGATTACTCCTTATTCTTCTGAAACTACTGCTCTTATTCTTGATGGTGTAAAAGAAGGCGGTGTTCCTAATGTAGACCTGTATACTTTTGATGTATATAAATCTATTGTAGATTGTGGTGCTAATTATGAAACATCTATTCTATTTATTAATCAACCGGTAATAACCGAACTTATTGCTAGACAAAATGCTAACGATAATGTATTTGGAGAAACTGGATTTAATCCTCTTATTGGATTAAGACGAGACATGTATATAAGATTAGCTAAAACTGTTGGTATTCCTACTAATAGTATTACTAAAAAGACTCGTCTTAAAGATGTTAAGAAAATGCTTGAGAGTAGAGGAATAGAGATTAACGAAGATGAACTTCTTGAAGAAGGAATAAAGGTAACTGAACTAAGAGAACATCTTAAAGATGATGTAGAAAGTACTAGTTATAATAATACTGATAATCTTATATATCAAATTAAAGCGTTAAGAGCATTTGAATATTTCAAAGAGATAAGCGACCAAATCAATTCCAATATGATGGTTATCACTAGTGATAAGTTTGGTGCTGGTAAATCTGTAAATGAAATTGATAATGTTATTAATCGTATTAATGATATTAAAGAAAATAATGTTAGTCGTATAAAGAAAGGTCGGCCTGTTCTTAAAGCAGTTACAGAAGAAGGTAATAAATATCTAATAGATGCTATTTATCCTAAGACTAGTTTCAATACTATTAATGATATTAATCAGGATAAATTAGAATCTGCATATCCTTCTTTATATTATCAGTTAAAGTATAGTTGTATAGCTACTGAAAAGATTATTCGTGATAGTAAGATATTCAAAACTCAAACACCGCAATTCCGTGAACTAGTAAATAAGTTTGGTATTCGTAATCTTCAAACTATTCAACAGTTAGAGAGCTTCATTATTAATATGAGCCAAGCACAGTCTAACTTTGTTAATACTAATAGATTCATAACTAAAAGTGATAACGAGTTTATACCTAGCTATAATCTAAATCTTATTAGTAGTCAACAAGATACTCGTGCTAGATTATATGGATATACTGGTATAGTAGGTAGTTTTGATATGTCTGATATGTCTGAAAAGAATGTAGAAGCATTTATGAAACTATCTCCTGCTAATAAAGTAGCATTGATTCAAAGATATACTTCTGACAATAATCTATTTAAGAGCTTAAACGTCGAATATAAAGGTCGTCGTAATAGTTATGATAGAATAACTATTGTTGATAGTACTATATCTACTGAATCTCAATATCAAATGTTCCGTAATGCTTGGCATAATAATAATCCATTTATTAAACTTGCTACTATGGATTTGATAAGATATTCTATGGTAGTAGAAGGTTATAAATTTAAAGGTGGTACAGTTAGTAAAATTATTCCTGTTGAATTATTATATGGACAAGATACTGGTATTGATTCTGATAATGGAGTTTCTTCAGCTACTAATATTATTAATGATTCAGATAGAGCTATTAATAGCATGATTCAATATGGTAGTGAGACAGGAACTTATGAAAGAGCTAGCAATGATGCAGCTACTATCGAGAAGTTACGTGACTTATTCTTTAGAACTAATCCTAATAATCCTGATGTATTAGTATTTGAGAATAAGAAGTATAAAGAATCCAATAAGATAACATTTAATAGATTAGGTGTTGGAAGACTTAGTTTTAAAGAAGCTCAAGAACGCGGAATGATTACTGGTAGTGAGAATAATCGTAGGTATCGTCATTATGCTAAGACTAATGATAATAACAAAACTCTACGATTATATAAACTAGTATATTATAACGATACTGTTTATATGTTACCTACTAATCCATTAGAACAGAACGAAATTGGAGAAGTAAGCGTTAATCCTGATAATAATAGAATGTTTCTTCCATTAGATATACTAGAAGATGTTTCTATTAATCAGTATGATGCTGCTTTTATTAGTTCTGTAAATATTGGAATTACTTCTGATACTCGTAAGTTTATGGTTCTTCCTAATGTATTTGAAAGAGGAGCTGATACATTAATCGAAGAAGTATTTCCTAATAGTACTGTCTTGACTTCCCCCATAAAGGAGCATCAAATTGATACTTCTCGTAAGTACATTGTGACTATTACCGATAATAATACTCTATTAGAAACTATTGAATCTCTTGATGCAGCTGGTGTTCATGATTATGTAGTTGCTGCTCCTAATATGAATTATAATAATATTCGTAGGATTATTAATGAACGTAATAATGCAGACATTGCAGCTAAAAGATTACAGATAGCCATGACTAAGTTAGATGCTAATGAAGTTCAACTTAGAAAGAAAAGGTCTGATAATTCTGAATCTCCTTATTATGCTCAACTTAAAGCTAGCATTAATCAAACTATTAATGATGTAAATGTTAATGGTATTGGCTTTGTTCCTGTTTTACAAACAGTAATAGATAATACTGGTTTTAGACCTAATGGATATTTCAGATATGAGAAAGAAGGCAATGTTTATATTGTTACTAATTTAGGACGTATAACTACTAAGTTAGTTAATCTTGCTCCTGATTATTCATATAGTAGAAAGACTGTTATTAATAGTGTATCTCAATTAGAATTTCCTAGACGTAATGCTTTAACTCAAGTAGTTAAAGAAAATGCTAGATTAGATAAGTTCGCTAATAATAATATTATTCGAGTTCAAACAGAAGAGAACTTTATTAACGAAGATGTACTTGAATCAGCATTAGTAGATAATGATAGAGAAATCAATGAATATATTTCTCGTGTAATTGAAAGTGTTGAGAGAAGTAATACTAATATTGAAGAAGCAGCTCTTAATGATGCTTTCCGTTCATTTGCTGCTATTGATTTACGTTCTAATACTGCTACAAAGTTGAATGATAACTTACGTGAGCAAGCATTGAAAATCATTAACGGTTATACTAATAGACGTATTGATGATTTCTTATTTGATATTCATAACTTCTATACTACTTATGTTACTAATCCTGACGGTACTTATAAACTAGATGAAAACGGTAATAAGATAGTAATGGAGAAATGGGGTATAACTAATAAGAAGTTATTCGACCGTATGTTAGAAGATGAGACATTACGTACTCGTTATGAAATGTTCCTAGATGACATTAATAGATTTGTAGAAGATTATTCTATCATTGAAGCTATTCAACCTTACGATATTGATGAAGCTCATAGTGTAAGTGAGACAGAAGAAGAAATAGAAGGTTTACGTAGAACTAATGATATGCTTAAACAAATCAAAGATAAGTTCAAACGTATTAAAGACTTAGATAATGTAGTTAAGCGTAGTACTAAGATGTACTTCGATAGTTATATTACTAGTCTTTCTAGTGACCCTCGTGTTCAATCTAATATGCTTAGTATTACAGAAGCATTTGAAGATGAGAACTTCTTCCAGTTTTGGTTAGCTGATAGTCAAGAGACACATATTCCAATAGTTCAGATAGTTCTAAAACAAATGATGAACCAATTAAGAGCTAGTGAGATTAATGCTCGTGATAGAAAGATAGCCTTTACTTCCGCTATTTCAGCGATTATCGAGGACGCAAAAAGCAACGGTGTAAACGTGTCTCTGAACGATATTTTGGACGAAAATGGCAATCTTTTGCTGCCGTATAATGAATCGTTCACTGATAAATTAAGGTCGTTAAAAGAGGCTGTAAAGCTGGCTCAAATTGACGACCCGAATGGTCGGGACGGTCTTATATATAAGAAAGCTAAGGATGAACTAGAGAAGTTCTTAATAGATAATGTAGAAAGAGAGAATGTAAAAGAGTTCTATCAAGACTACTATGATATGAATCAAATACTTAATAAATATCCTCAAACTTATGTTAAGTTAATGAAGATATTACATGAGGAAGAAGATATATTAAGTACGGTGATTGATAATGATTATAGTACTCTTACTGTTCAGAACGCAAGAAGGCTTAAAGAACTTAGAAGTGAGCTAGCAGAAATGCGAGCTACTATTGATATGGACGGTAATTATAAAGAGAATTATCAAGAAGCTAATGCTGTTAATAATTACTTGTCACGCAGACGTCAGTTAAATAATAAGTATAAAGAGAGTAAACCTAAAGATGCTTTTACTATTCGTTATAAACAAGCTATTGAAGGTTTACAATATCCTGAAACATCTGAAACTTATAGAGAATCAGTAGAATGGTTAAAAGATAATACTGATTATAAGTTAAAAGGAGAGTTCTTAGAAGAACTAAAGAAGGCTTATATGGATACTCGTTTAGGTAATCCTTTCGATAGTTTCGTTCGTACTATGGCTTATGGTAAGTATGATTCAGAAGGTGTTATTGATGGTACTAAATTTACCGATGTTCAAATAGCTAATCTAAAGAAACATCAGGAGCAAATGTTTGCCGCTGCTGTTGGTCGCGTTAAGCCAAATGAACAGAAAGCTCAAGAATGGTTAGATAATCATATTAGTTATATCAATACTGTTTACTATGAAGCTATGTATGTAGCTATGAATAAGATGGGTAAAGAAGTATTTGATAAATGGTATACTGATAATCATGTTGTTAATCCTATTACTAAAGAATATGAACCGTTGCCTATTTGGAGACAAATGGTAGTTAAGGATGAAGCTAACAACATGGAATATAGTGCCAAATACAAATGGTTAGAAACTAAAGTTAAAAACAAATATAAGAATCCTAACTACGATGAAATTAAGCTACAACCTTCTACTAATAAGTATCGTAATGATAAGTATTATGGAATGAATAATTATCAGCAACAGTTATATAATGAAGTAGATTCTCTTCTTAATGAACTTGTTAAAGATAAACGTAGTCGTGCTTATATTAATCGCGGTTATTTACCTAATCAAGCTGTTGAACAGCCAAGTCAAGGTTTTGCTGACTATTGGCAAGATTTTAAACGTAGTCATGGTTGGTATGATACTCCTAATAAGTCTGATATAGAACTTAATCTATATAAGAGATTTAGTAATGCTCCTATGCTTCATAGTTTATCGGAAGTTAAGTTACTTCCTATTCGCGAACAACAAGAAGGAGAAACTAAAGAAGAATATCTAACTTATGTTCGTGAAACTCAAGCTAAGAATAATGAATTACGTAAGCAAAGGGCGCAGGAAAATGCAGAGCGTAATAATCCAAATGTTCTTGAAAGACTTAATTCATTTATAGATAGTATGTATAACTTTAATACTCGTAATGATATAGCTAGATTAGCTAAGATTACTAGTAATCAATTACGTAATATGGATATTATTAAGAGAAATCCTAATAATAAACTTATGGATAATAGATTACTTAGTAGAATTACTGGTAAACAAGAAATACGTACTACTAAGAGTGACGATTCAAATATAGTTAAACACTTCGAGAATCAAGTTCGTAAGTTAGTATTTAATGAATTTGAAATGGATGAAGGTACTCGTTCTAAAGTATCTCGTGTTATGCGTAATATGGTATCTAGTAAGTTTATGATGTTAAATATTGCTGGTGGTATTGCTAACGTTCTATACGGTAAGACACAGATACAAATGGAAATGGCTGCCGGACAATTCTTTAAATACAAAGACTTCCGTAAAGGTGAAAACGAATGGATGCAGAATATAGGTAGTTATCTAGCAGATGCTTATAATGAAACTACTAATAACGAAACCAATGCTGTTATTAGATTATTCAATGTTATTGAATCCGATATGGTAACGGAACGTTATGGTAAAGGTAATAATCCGATGGGTAAACTAGAGAATCTATTATTTATCCAACAGACAGTAGGTGAACATTATATGCAGAACGCTACATTATTAGCTATGCTTCATTCTCATAGAGTAGTTAATGTCGATGGCAAGAATAAGATAATGTCATTTGAACAGTACGCTATGAATCTTAGAGAAGAAGCATTACTTAAAGTTCTTCGTAAGAATAGTCCTGAATTAGTTTCTAAGTATGAAACTTTTAAAGATAAAGTACTTGAATCTTATGTTGAGAAAGAACGTTATGTTAAGTTTAAAGCTGATATAATAACTGATTTCTTACGTTCGATTCCTAAAGAACTAAGACAAGAGTTTAAAACTACTTATAAGGAAGATACTAAAGAAGAACGAATTAAGTTTGAACAACATCCTTCATTTAGAGAAAGTCTTATATTGAAGAATGGTGTTGCTACTCTAAAGAAAGATAGCGGTCTTACTAATGATGATATTGCAGCTTTCCGTAATAAGGTTATATCAGTTAATCATCAGATACATGGTATCTATGATAAGATTGGTGCTAATCAGCTACAACAATCATGGTGGGGAGCTTTACTAATGCAGTTCCATAAACACTTAGTTCCTGGTTATCAAAAACGTTTTGGTTATCGTTTGGGTCACTTTGACGGTATATATAATGAAACTCGAGAATCTATTAGTAAAGGAACTTATGTTAGTTTAGGAGAGTTTATAGCAATGCCATTTAAGAAGTACTACGAACTTAATGATAGTAACGAACTTCAAGCTGTTCGTACTCTTCAAGGTATTGCTAAAGGTTATGCAGATTTTGTAGCTAATCTTACTACTTATTATAATATTCTTCCTGAATATGATAAAGCTAATATTCGTAGATGTTTGGGTGAATGGATAGCTATTACTAAAGCAGTAGCATTATTCATAGTTGGTAAGTTAATGCTTGACGATGACGATGATTCTACGCAAGTAGCAGATTATATCTTATATAGTGCTGACCGTCTAATGTCTGAAACTATTCAATATACTCCATGGGGTATAGCTAATGAAGGTAAGAAACTATATAGTCAACCTGTTGCTGCGTTAAGTATCGCATCTGATAATCTTAAATTACTAGAGGCTTGTTGTAGTTATATAGTTACTGGTAATCCTGATGATTTATATTATAATTCAGGTAGTTATTCAGGTGAGAATAAACTTAAAGTTAATATAATGAAACAGATACCATTAGTTAATCAAATTATAAAACATCAAAGACTTGGTGCTAACAACAGTTACTATAAAGTTCGTAGTAGTCCATTTAGTGGTCTAGGTCAAATTGTTGCTAATATGATTACTGATGAAGATGAAGAATAACTAACTACTTAATATTACAACTCATAGGAAAAGCCGGATTGCTTGTGAAAGTAGTCCGACTTATTTTGTTTATATCAAAATAAATACTACCTTTGCAGTGATTAAGTACCTACCGTCTCGGACTGTTGTACGAGATTTAGCATTTGCTATCTGACTAACTAGATTAGTTGCGTGTAGTGTGGAGAGCTAGGGAACTCGATTAGTCTTAGTACTTATAAGTACTATTTCATTTAGGCAGTGTCTCCGCCCTAGTGCAAAACCTCGGACGATAAATAGAAACAAAGCTACAAGGATTAGTAGAATGATTGTCAATAGCGATTGATTTAGATTCACTACCCAAAAAAGAGCCGAATACTATTTACTCCGTCTATGACCTCACTATATCCAAAAAGTTCCCAAATGTTCTATCTAACGAAGAACATCTTCCATGAACACTATCCCCAGTGCCGTTAGTATTATTGTTTGAGTTTATATTTAAGAATTTCTTTTAACTCATCTTTGTTAATAGTACAAACATTTCTATTACTTTTTAGTTTGATATATTTATTAATACTAGATTTTAACTTATATCTTATTGTTTCAAGATTATAAGACTCTATTTTTGTTAATTCTCTTTCTATCAAATTAAATAATTCAATAGTTTCTCTTTCTGTTAATTTAATGTCTAACATATTGTAATTAATTAAGTATACAAATATACTATTAAATTTTTAATTAACTTAGCTTTACTATATCTCGCTCGCCTATCGGCTCGCTTTCTTCCCCCATAAAGGAGTTGGGTTAACCGTACTTCCACTCCTTTACGGGGGATTTTAGCGAGCTTTGCGAGCGTAGATAAGACCAGTAATACAATTATCATTAGTACGTTGATTTTATCCAAGTACAGTTTAAAAAAAAGAACTATCAATAGTATTGCTACTATCAATAGTTCTAAGTTCATTTACTTTCTTTCATATCTTTCTTTGCTCTTGCATATCCTTTAGTATAACCTTCAACAAAACGATTAGTACATAATCTTCTCATATCTAAAGAACAAGGATTATAATCACACTTTCCACAATGTCTACTTAATCCGTCTGATTGATATGCTTTTGCTTTAACACTTACTTTTATTGCCATAATATAAAAAAAGAGTACTAGTATTTCTACTAGTACTCTTAATAATGTATAACTAAAATGATTATTGTTATTTATTTATTTTCTTAATGTAGGTTTCTTAGGAAAGAACCTTTGTCCATAAAATAAACCTAATATTTGTATTCCAATTATAGGAATACAAAAAATCAGTATAGCTAAAATCATATTAATAATATATATGATATAACTACAAATATAAAATATGACTTTAACCACAATCATTCTATCTTATACTTCTTCTCTACTTCTTGTAGTTTCAGATAAATACTATTACGAGCTTTAAGTTTTGGCAGACTAGCTGCATACCGCATAGCTTTACGAATTTGATTACGCATGAACTTCTTATCCGACTTCATCTTTTATTTCTTCTTTTGGTTCAACATAAGAATTCCAAGTATTAACGAACTGATTAAGTTCAACTACTACTCTTTCTCGATTATAAATATCGTTATCAGGAGTAGGAGTTATATCTTCAAGAATAACATGAAGAGTATTACTACCGTTCTTGTCTTGCATACGAGCTAGACTATTACACTGATATACCTTATATGGTATTTTAGGATTTACTACTTTAGAATTATTTCCATAAGTTTCTATGGATAACACATTATTTAATTTAAGCATACTTTTTAGTTTTAAATAAGTTCTTTGAAATCAACGCCAGCTCTTGTAAGACGAGAAAGAAGAGTATCAGAATAGTTTCTCATAGACGTAAGCTGACAAGCCATATCATTTCTCTCTTCTGCATCAAGTTTCTTAAAGAAAGGATTGTCATTAATAAATTTATTAAGTTTACCAATCTTATCGTTAAGCTCTTCATATTCTGTAATTACTCTTTGAATATGAGGAGGATATTTACTTTCTTTAGGTTTAACATTAATACCGTATTTAGCCCATTGAAGAACAAAACCAAGATGTGCCCAAAGGTCATTAACAACTTCTTCCATAGCATATTTTTTGCCAAGTTCCTCACTATAATTCTTTGGGTCAACACAAGAAGAATGACGAACAGTATCGAAACCACTACGAGTATGAGCATTAACAACAGTAGTCTTTTCTCCTATTGTTGTAACATCTACATCTGTAATAAAGTTCTCAACATCTTCTTTTAGAATCTTAGTACCGTCATTATTATCTGAAAGAGGATAATACGCAGCATCAGCTACATCTTTCGGTGTCCAACTTTTATATCCATCTGGATAAGTAACTTCATAACCCATATCATCAGGATGAGCATTACCTATTTTATAACCAGTTGATAGAGCCATACTAGCTCTCATTGGTTGAAGTTCAACCATTTTAATTCCAATTGCTTTCATAATTTAATCTTTTATAGCTTTAAAATTAAGAATAAAACTTTCACAACTACGACAGAACTTTTGTCGCTTATCATTAACATAGAGAAAGGCATCATACCAATCTCCGTTAAGAGGATTCTTACTTTTAATCTTAGTAATAAGAGTATAAATATTACCAGTTTTGATATGTTTGAATTTATACCCTTTATTTCTAAGTATTAAGGCTTGAACAAATGACTTTAATTCAATCTCTTCCATTATTTACCAGTATGTCCAAATCCACCTACACCACGTTCAGTAGAACCAAGCTCTTCAAGAGTTTCAACTTCATCCCAAGTAATCTTTTCACGACGACGAACAAGAAGTTGACAAACACGGTCACCTGTTTTATAAGGAAAACCATTCATAACTTGTTCAAGTTCTTTTATACAATCGTTTGTTACTTCTTCGATTCTATTAGTAAAATGTTTTAGTTGACGAATAGCCATAAGACTATCTTCTACACAACGAGACAAATGAATGTTAGTACGATTCTTGAAAATAATAAGAAGTTCACCTCTATAACCCCAATCAAGAGTACCGGGACTATTAGGCATATAAACATCAGTTTTAGTATTGCTACTACGAGGACGAAGTTCCATTTCGTATTCATCAGGAAGAGCAAAATGTAATCCTGTATGAATAATAGTTCTATCTTTTTCTTCGTCATATTTTATACTCTTAGCATAGACATCACAACAAGCATCACCTTCTTTACCATAAGTAGGCAATGGAACAGATTTATCTTCACGCCAAACTTTAACAGATACATTATCAATATCTTGTTCTAGTTTAGCATATAGTTCATCTTGTGTTAATAAACCAGCATTAAACTCAATAATAGCATTAGCTATTGCTTTACTTAATTTACTCATTATAATTATTGTTTTTAAATTTATGATAAGGACAATCAGTAGGATTACTAGGTCTTCTCCAAGTAATAAAATTATCCGCATCTTCATTCATACATACGTAGGCTCGATAATAATAATAATACCGTTTTTTATCTCTTATTTCTAAATAAGCACAGTTACCACAAGTCCTTACTTTATTCTTCTTTTCCATATAGATACTTTAATAAATGAACAAACCTGATTATAAATATTACAAATAGCACATGACCTAATATTGGAACAAAGAATAAAGCACAGTTAAGAGTAACTGTGCTTATTACTTCATCATTTAACCTTTCCTTAGTAATCTTTAATGCTATCCCAGCTATTACAATCTGAATAAAACATTCTATAACAGGAACATCTAATAAGATTGTTTTTAATACGGTTTCTAACTCCATTCTTTACCACAGTTAATACACTTAAAAGCAATTGGGTCACTTTCTTCTTCACGTGGAATTTCTTCTAGTTTAGCACCACAATTAGGACAACGTGGAACAGTAAATAACCCAATTAGTTTCTTAATAAAATTCTTTATTCCCATACACCAGCTAAAGCATAATTGAGAGCTTTAAGACTAGTATTATAGTCACCCTCAAATACAGTATTCTTTAAACGAAGCTCTTCTGTCTTATAATCTTTGACATTAGAGAAATAACCAGTAACAGCATTATAAGCACCATAAGCTGTACCTGCTATTTGTCTTTGTCCAACACCTTCTTGATAATACTCGAAAGTATCACAAAGAGTATTTAGTTTCTGCATAGATATTTCAGCAGCTTCAAAAGCAGAATTGTTTCTTCGGAATAAACCATTGTATAGATTCAATTCGTCTACTCTTTCAAATTCTCCCCCCGTAAGGAAAGTTGCCGACAGATACTTCTTTACTTCTTCATCCGATACTTTGGTCTTAAACAACACTTTATACATATCTTCTTCTTCCTCTATCTTACGTTCAGTAAGACCGAGTATTTCAGGAACAGTAAGTATCTTAGTATTGACACCTCTATTATGTCTAAAAGATATATAGCTTTCAGCAGATATTTTAGCAGAATGAAGAGCGTTCATACAAATAACTCTTACAGGAGTAATCATCATTTGTACAGCACTACCACCATCATGGCTATTAGTAAAGACAAAATAATGTTGAATAGTATCATTAACACCACCAATATTAATATCCTTGTCAAAACTAGCTGACATGAATATCTTTTGTCCATAACCAAAGTAACCTGCTCTATCAAGTTTAACTCTACCACCAAGAGCATCATCGAAGAATCCGAAAGCCATTTGATTTTGTACTACTTCATAACGAGACTTTACTTTCCCAAGAGGAATGTTAGAATCTGTACGATAAGTTGCAAATTCACCAGGAACATCAACAAATTCAAACCCGTTAACTACATTAGGAAATATAGAACCGTCACGACTAGCACCACTATCATGTGCTGGCATTTTAGCAGATAGCTGACATTTAGCAACTGTATAATCGAGTTTAGCTTTTACAATAGCTTCTTCTGTTGTCTTACAATCGCTAATGTCTACACCTATTTTACCTCTCCAAGCAATTCCTTTTGCTTTGAATTTACTTCTATAACTTGAATCTCTAAAGTTAAACTCCATAATTATATGTATTTACTGATTTCTATCATAGCTTGTTCACGAGTACATCCAAAGGCATTCATTATTCTTTGAATAAGTTCTTCTACCCAATCTTCTACTTCAAACATATTACTTAATTATTAATGATGTATTACTTTCTTGTTTAGCAATAGTAAGGTCAGCATCCATACTCAAATTAGCTGCGATAATAGATTTACTAGTACAAGACTTAAATTCTACCTTATGAGGATTTTGTCCAATCCATTGAGCAAGATTAAAGTTAGTAACATTTGCAAGTTCTGATAGACGAATATGAATTGATATTTCAGTATCAATAGAAAACACATCGTCAACAGTAACATCTACAAATGAAGATTGTTCAGATTCCTGCTCTTCTATGGGGGAACTTTCAGCTTTCATGTGAGCACTGATAATACGAGATAGATACTCAATACTAAGGCTTTCCTTAATTTCAGTACTTGCAAGATATTCAGTAACTATATCCATAAAATGTTTGATAATGTCGGCAATACGAACATCGTCTAACTTAGTAACAGTAGTATTACGAGAATAGACTTTATAAGTACTACCTTCAATTACTTTGTTACCGGACTTGCCCGTAGAACCAAACATTATAACAGCTTCAAGAACTGCTTCTTTAAGACGTTCAAGAGTATTATTTCTTGTTTTCTTAATTTGGTTAACACGAGCAACTTCGTCACTACATTCTTTAACGTCACATTGATAACGTTTAATTACTTGAAGATAATCTCTAATCTTATCTTTAAGATTATCTTCTGTAATACCTAGTTTAGCAATAACTTCTTCTGTTGCTTCACCTTCTTCGAGTTGCAAGATAATATCCTGCAACTCTGCTTTAATACTAAATAAACTACTTCCCATTATGTTTTGGTTTAAAAAACGGTTTATTTTCAGTACTATAACAATAGAAACTATTAGGACATCTCATACTTCCATACTTTTCACAGTTAGAACATGAACGAGTAACTTCTTTATTCTTTATCTTTAATAATTTCTTTGCTAGTTTCTTTAGGTTTTTCATATTCTTCTCTAATTAATTTATTCTGTTCTTTAATAGCTTTCATAATAAGCTCACGAGAATCCCAAAGACTTTCAGAACCAACACTTAGATAATAATGTTCAAGCACTTCTTCATTAGACATCTTTTGGAAGTCTATAATATGAGGAGTAGCTTTAATAACATCATCAAACTTATTGGTAACATCGTTCAACAGATTATATAGTTTACTACGAATAACTACATTATCTGTATTGTTCTGTCTTATTCTAGCAATAAGAGCAGGAATTATCTCACTATTATGCATTATCTAATGATTTAATATATTCAATAGCTTCATCACGAGAATCACACAACTTATCTAATTCGATATTGCGTTTCCAACCATCTCCTTCATTAGTAATAACAGTAACACCATACTTACCTTTGAAGGTAATACCATTAATATCTCTATTATAAAGTCCATGTTGATTATCTTTTTCAGAACAACTTAGTTCTACTATATGATTACCAGTACAATGATAACTATCAACAATAGGAGTAAAGAAATTACTTCCTTTAACTACACTTTGAAATATTTCAGCTCTTTCCATATTACTTAGCTAATAATTCATCAAGATAAGCATCTAGATTCTCGATAATCATATCTAATAATTCTAATTGCTTTTTCCATATCATTAGATTAAAATGACCGAGAAAGTTATCAGTTCTACGAGTATAAGAAGTGTTACAATCTTCATAATTACTTTTAGCTTCTATACGAGTATTCTTTAAATCTTTTATAAGACTAGTAAGAATGAATACTTGTCTTTTCTTATCCTTCTTACTTATTTCAGATATTATATCAGAAATGCTGCTATTAATATTAAGCTCCATATTTACTTCCGGTTTGATTACGACACCATTCAAGATTAGACCAATGATTATTAGCACTATTACCGTCTTTGTATCTAACATATTTATATACATTAGGTTTAGGATTAGTAACAAATGCTTTAGCAACGAGAGTAGCTATAAATAGCTTAGAACTATTACCATTGTGAAACAATGTAACATGAGGTCTTTCACAACCTTTACCACGATACCATTTAAGATAACGTTTACGATTATCAGACCAAACTCTTCCGTCTTCTCCTACACAATAGTTAGGGAATTCTGAAATAGTAACAAATCTGACTGTTGTTTTATTTTCTTCCATACTTTCTATTTAAATAATATGCACGACGTTTAGCTTCTTTAAAGGAATAAATCTTCCTATGCTTAATAATATGATTAAACAAGTCAATAGGAGCATAAACATCAGGAGTTCTTTTAATCTTACCGTTAAGATAATCATCAATCTTCTTATGTAATTCTTCATAGGTTATTACTATATGAATAATTCTAAGACCATGACAATAAGCGTTATTATCGTTAGGTTGTCTAACAACAACATATCTACCTTTATCTTCTCCTTCTTTCATTATCGGTTTTACAAATATAATCAATCTTACTAATAGACCAAAGAAAATCTTACTGTTTTTAAATATACGTGATTAGTGATTCTAAGGCTCACTGTTGAACGCAAGGCAAAAATAATATAGTTGTTCAGGTAAGTATGGTAAATCGCATAGAGACGAAATATCGGGTATTCTCGTTGATTTCCCCCATAAAGGAGTGTCGTTACTGTATACTTCCGACAGTCCTCTTTGAGTATAAGCTAACGATTTATCTCACAATCAGAGTATACAATAGAAACACTAGCTTTACAAGGGAACAACAAAAACCCTACTGCCAATCTCTCGACTAACAATAGGGCAAGGCATCAAACCATGACTTACTTTAACAACTTATACACTACAAGGGTATCATCCTCTTCTTCTTTTTCTAACTTAACGTTAGTATCAGATGTAACACGAAGGCTTCGTATTATATCAGAAGCATTAACAGAATAATAACCATAATCTGAAACAGATACATTTCGGCATTGACTTTGAATATCTTCTGTAAGAAAACCTAGATATATTGATTCTTGTCCTTCGACTGGGTCGAACTTAACCATTAATAACATCTTTAGTTTATCTTTCAGATGTATGTCTTTTATTATCAGTTTCTTCTTCTTATAGTCTATATAAGATTTATTATAATTAACTTTCTTCTTCGATATTATTTGGTAATCCAGTAGGCTCATTATTAAGTATTTTAATTAAATTCCCATGACTTGGGACATTCTTCACTCCTGACCTACATCTATATTCGACAAATGCTGTCTTACCAATAAGTTTATCTTTGTTAAGAAGATAACTTTCACGAGTAGAAGCATCACCAATAGGCATACATTCAAACGTTTCATTATTAATATCATTACTAAGAACGAATTTACTAAACTTAGGTCGTTTAGCTCCTTCGGGAATAACATCAATAATCTTAAACTTACCGTCTAATATTGGTTTACTTTTATACATAGTAGAATTACGTTTGCCAAATTGATATGTAGCATAAGGATTACGAAGAATAGCTCCCTCGAACTTAGCTTCAACAAAGATGTCTCGATATTTAATAATATCTTCATCTCCATTAAGATTATCGTAAGTATGAATAAGTACGAAACGTTTCTTATTATTTATGTGATAATCAAGAATAGCTTTAGCATTAACGTAATTAGGCATCTTAAACTTACCAAACTCTGACTTCAATAATGATATACGACTAGTTTGAATCATATCATCGATAGCTAAGTCGTAACACCAAAATTGAAGAAAGCGATTATATGGACTTTTAAGATTCTCGGCAGCACTTAGAATATCATTTAGTTCAAGACCTGGAATATATAATTCTCCGTCTAATACTAAATTATCTTCTAACATACGATTGAATTGTCTATCTGTAAGTACTTCATCCAACATTACATTCTCTAATACTGGACACTTATATTCAAGTCCTTTACGACTACGAAATACAAGTCCTTTAGTTTTAAAGAATCCTTCACCACGCATAACAGCAGATATATTACAACGAACACCATTAATCTTCATTTGAGCTAATAGTCCTTGTTCGTTATTATATTCATATATCTTAGCTAACATAGGAAGAACAAAACCTTCGTTATTAGTATTGTACTTAGGAAGATAACAATTAAGATAATTAATTAAATCATCTTCATTTGTTATTTCAGCAGGAGTATTATCATATAATTCTCCTAATTCAGTACCACCTTCTCTACGTTTAGCAGCAACAATAGTTTTCCATTCTTTCTCAACACCTCTAGGCGGAACATATTCAGATGTAGTACCTGTCTTACCAACAATACCATATTTTAGAATTATCTTATGACCTAGTATCTCTGCTGACCAAAAGATAGGTTTACCTTGTGCATTACGCTTATAAAGAGTAATACTTTTCGATTCACTCATACTTCTTCAATTTTATATTTATTAGGTTGTTCACGCATAAGACCAATAGCAACCTCTCTATCTATTATCATAGACTTATTAGTATCTATAACAATAATCCTAACTTTAGGATTAGGAGAGGAAGATGTAACAGATTTCCGCTCCTTTATGGGGGAAGATTTGGTAATCCGTTTACTAGTCTTATTAGTTCCCTTTTTCTTTTCGTAAACAATAGGAGGATTAACTTCTTCATATTTAAGATTAGCTTCATGAATCTTTTCAAGAGATTCTTTATCATAACCTAAATATATAAGAGCTGCCATTATCCATCTATATCTGAAATGAATAGTTTGAATATAAGGATAATTAGGTAAATCTAATTCGTGAAGATAACTAGAAATAGTATCACTAGTACCGTTAACTTTAAGATTGTGTTGAATCATTCTTATATCAGAAGCATCTAACTGATAACTAAACGGATTTACGTTGTTTAACTTCATTTGCTGTAAGTCTTACAATTATGTACTTTTTAGGTTTACCTATTCTCGCATGATAGAACTTGAAACACTTTAGATAATCAGTACTTTCAGTCCACTGTATAAAGTTTCCTTTAGATACAGATGTATTAGCTTCATAATTAAACTCTCTTGGAATCTTATGACTACTATACATATCTTTATCTAAGTAATTCTTAATGATAGCTAAGTGTTCAGGATTATCAAACTCAAAGTTACCATAAATCTTTATCTTAGAAAAGTCAATTGGTGTACCATCAGAAAGAGAGATATGAATTAAAGTATTAGGATTATCAACCATTTGTTGCTTAATATGATTAAGATACTTCTCTTCTTCATCTGTTAAAGGATACATAAAATAATAGCTATAAACATTTCCGCTATTACCGAAACTGTTTATAGCTATTCTATTTAATGGAGCAAATGAATTAAAATCAATTACTCTACGTTCTTCTTGTGCCTTTGGAAGTGGCACATATTCTTCTTCTCTACTCATATTCAAATAATGATTCAGTTTGTTCTATAAACGAATTAATAGTTTCTCTTGAATACATACTAACTAACTCCGAGAAATCTTTAGCACCATAACTTCTTGGAATAACAATAGGTATAATACCATATTCTTTTCGTAATCTACGAGCACCACGTACTCCTGTCAGGTCACAATCGAAAAAAGAAATAAGTATTCCATTATCATTTAGCTTAGATTGAAGCCAGTTATATTCGTAATCTTTGAGAACATAGCTCTCCGAAGTAACATTAATTACTCCTATTTGAGACTCTGACAAATTCCCCCGTAAAGGATAGGAATGTAACCAGTAACTTAATGCTAGATTGTCCTTATATGATTTAGTAATAATAATTATATCATATTTAGGTTTATCAAGATTAAGTATTCCAACAAGACCATTATGATTAGTTATAAACTTGATTTCTCCCTTATTTCTATCTCGAAGAGGAAAATAACATTCGATATTATAAATACCGTTACTATCAAGTCCAGTAACATAAGCATAACAAGGGTCTGATTCCTTATATGTATATTTAGGACTAGGTTGACAATACCTATTAATATACATTTGGTCAACAGGATAGACAAAATGAGTATTAAGCCAATGTAGACTAACTCCCCATTTTCCCCAAATATTCTTATCGTTATTAGTCCAAGTTCTAGTAGCTATTTCAATAATTGGTTTACTAGCTTTGATTTTAGATATTACTTGTTTAAGTAAGATTTCATTCTCTTCATCTACTTCTCCGTCATATATTATCTTACGGAAAGTATAAGCTATATGCTTTAATATATAATAGAAATCTGCCTTATTAGCAACATTTATATGACGACCAGTTTTAAAACTTAGTACATAAGCTACTAGGTCGAAACAATCACCAAAGAAAGAGCCATTAAAATCACGAGCTTTTAGCTTGTGTTTATTATTGAAAGCAAAACCAAATGTTGGATGATTATCAACACGTAAAGGGGAGCAAATAAGTTCATTATTTTCTACACAATTATTAACTACGGATATAGGTATACCCATATATTTAGCCATAATCATTTCTTGACTAACTTTAGATAATATAAACTCTTTTGTTAAGTCTTGTCTTATTCCTCTACGCATAGTATAACTAGATAAAATAAGCCTAGCTTTTACACTAGGCTTATAACATTATTAACGAAATATATTTGGATTACTTAGAATGGAAGTCCACTATTATCTTCTGTTTCAGGAGCAAAAGCAGAACTTTCAGTAGAAACAAATCCACCTGCTACACCACCTGCAAAACCACCCATAGGCATACTCGGATTAACAATTCCTGCACCCATAGGAATACCACCAATACCGGCAGCAGTTCCAAGATTAGGAGCTTTTCTTTGTTTAGATTGTACACCTTCCATTGGAGCAATACGTTCTTTAGTAATGTCGAACATTAGACTTGGTTCTTTGAAATGGTTAGCATCAAGCATAAACTGTTCTTCAAAGATTCCTTGACTTACAATATTTGGGAATACCAAATCGCCTTCTTCTGAACCTTGACCAGAGAAAGCCCAATCACCTTTGTTCTTATAATAGCGATTAAGTCTGAACCAAAATTGTCTAGGTTTACCTGTCTTATCAAGTAATGCAGATTTACCATTTTCTCCACCTGTTTCAACAAGTTTAACTACATTGTCAAACAGAACTCCCCAAGCCTTGATAACATCTTCTACTTCAACTGGTTCATACTGACCATTATCGTCATAATCAACATAACCAAGTTCAAGCATTTCAGATTCTTCATCAGTCATTTCACGACCTTTGAATACAACCACATCAAGGAAGTGTTTAATCCAAGCAAAGTCCATATTGATAAACTTCTCTTTAGAACCACCTGGGATATAGTCAACATTACTTTCGTAAGCCCAAAAAGTCTTACTAGCAACACGAACGTCAGCAGGATTAGTATGCAAAGACGTAGCTTCAATAATAAGTTGCGGAACAGCTTTTCCAGCAAATGCAGGACGCACATTGCTATCTTCTTTCATAGTTACCCAAGCAACACGAGCATGAAGATGTCCAACAAATAACCAAATGTTATTAATAGCATCTTTATGAGAGAACTTCTTACGAGCAGTAGTTCTTGTCTCATTACTAATACCTCTACGACGCTTTTTAGTTGCAGTAGTTGCAGCATTATTAGCTGATTGATTAACTACTGGTTCTTCTACTTTAGCACTTTCTTCTTTTTGAGTACTCATAAAATTTATTTTTATAAAGATTAATACTAACAATAACAAGTTGTACAGGCTTGCTATTGTTTATTGCAAAGTTTCCAAATATAATAATTTTCTAAATTATAACCAAATAAAAAAGAGCTAAATTCAATTAAGAATTTAGCTCTTTATAATCTAGCTTTTATCTAACCGGAAGAAGTTCTTATTTAGAAGATTGACGAGCAATCGGTTCTTCATCAGCTTTGAAAGAAATCTTGTAAGCGTTAACTTCAACAGTTTCTTTTTCATCACCGATAACTTTACCAGTTTCAACAGAAACTACGAACGGTTCGTTTAAGTTAACCTCGAATACACGGTTAAACTTCTCTGCTTCGTCACCGAGATTTTCTTTCAGTTCCGACCACATTGAAGAATCAGAGAAAGTCAACGGCAAACCAAGACCAGTAAGATTGGAAGAAGTAGAAGTACGAGCACCGGAGTAAGCACGAGTAGTAGGATTGTAGTCATCAATAGTAACTTCTTCTACTGACTTACCAACTTCTTCTGCGATTCTTTCTTTGTTAAGTTCAAATGCAGCCGCTTTCTGTTCAGCAGTCATACGAACACCTGCAAGTTTGATTTCTCCGTTCTTCTCGAACAAAGGTACACCTTTACAGATACCATATTCACCAAAGTTCTGAATAAGAGCAGCACGAGCAGCTTCTGTACCAAACTCAATATTGTTTTCTTCGCACCATGCCATTACTTCGGCATCACGTTCAGCAATAGCTGCATCAATGCCAGCAATATTACTAACAAACTGTACGTTATCACCAGGAATAAGACCCATGATACGAGTTACTGCACCTGCCAAGCTAAACTTAGCTTTAGTACTGTTAGCAGTCAATGTAGGTTCGTTACTAGCTTGCATTACTCTCTTAGCGCTTTGTACGGCTGACATTCCAAATTGAAGTCCCATAGTTGTAAAAATTTAAATGATTAATAATTATTAATACTAGGCTTAAAGCCTATTGTTATCTTAGTTTTTGTCTTATTTCGTATCTATTGATTAGTAACAGTTAGACTTCTATTACTATCAAATCTCTACAATATCAGCATCACTGATATTCATATTGTTTACTATCTTAGCTTCTGTTGTTTCCATACAACCAAGTATAACATCAGCAGCTATATCACGAGCAGCTAGTGTAAACGCTCTATGTCCAATAAGAGTTCTCATATATTTAGTATATGTATCTTTACTAGCAAGTCCAGCAGTTACAGCGTCACTATAACTAAAATGTCCTATACTAGTAATAACTCTGTTATCTACCACACGAGTAAGTTTATATTCAGTAATATAATCACAAGGAACATTAGGTATTCGGAAGATTGGAACTAATCCTTTAGCTGCAAAATCTTTAGCTTGTTGTTGATTAGCTGCAACTCCAAACTTATTATTTAACTGATATTCCTTATATATAGTACCATTATAATCTTGATAATTTCTAACTGGATAAATACCAATTTCATCATTATCAGAACTAGCATTAAATTCATCAGCTTCTTTCTTGCTTTTGAATCTCCTACAATACTCTGGTATCTTACTATCAATATAAACATTATTACCGTCTGTATATTCATACAGAGCTATATAATCTTTAGTGCATTCCCATGTTATAGCTGCCTTCAATAATAACGCTTTAATTAAGTGAACGTCTAATGTAGTTTTACCATTAATAACTCCTAGGTGTTCAATACAACTAGTAAATGGTAAACCTAGTTCTTTAGCACGACTATATATTGCAAGACCATCTTGAATAGTCTTAATACCGCACTTATCACTAGACATTACTGATTTCAGATACAACTCTAACTTACTCCTATCATCGGGATTGTAAATGTCTAGGGTATTCAGAGCAGAAGCCATAATCATACTATTATTAGTAGGTTTTGCTTTTGGTTCTGTCTTAGCTAGAGTTTTTTCATTCTCTGTCTTTACTTCTTCCATTATTTCAAAGGTCGCTTATTGATTACTCTACAAAGATACTAATTTCTTTTATAATTCCAAAGATTAGCATCTATTATTCTCCTATTATGAAATCATTTTCACTATCTTTAACTATTTCATAGTCCCTGCCTCCTTTCGTTTCTGCTAGCTTCTTTTCTTCGTTCGTACCTTTACAGTATATCTTATATATTATATTAGGTACAGAACTAAAAGATAGATTAGGTATTCGATATTTTAAGTCTCGTATTGAGCTGCAAAGAGGTGAAGTGAAAATCACTATATCTACAACTCCTATAAAGCTCGTATCAATAGAATTATTTGCCGACAGTACTTTCATATAGTCGTCATTAAATAGCTCCAAATTTCGCGTTCTCTGCGCTCTTGCCTGCATGATTACTGGCTGTCCTATTTTAGCTCCCGTCTTATATACTTTCGGTTTACCTTTCTTATCATAAGCCTGTATTCCTTCCATATCATTATGATAGTTTCCGCAATAGTCATATTGTAGAATACTTATTCCAGTTTGGAATATCTCACCATTAGTCATAATAGATTTACCTTCATATTTTATATTAGCATTTAGGTACTCTGTTATCTTTCCGGCAAACACTCCATTCTTTGAAATAATAAGTATTCTTTTGCCTATATTTTCCTTAACTATATCAAGTATTACATCTAACTTAACAATATTATCAGTAACTACCTTAGTACGTTCTCTAATAATATTATAAGTTTGAGTAACTCTCTCAACTAAAGCACTAGGATTATACAGTTCATCAATTTTGCGACACATTGCATCAGTCATATCCATTTTAGCAGACCAACCATTACTTTCTGCTACTTGTAATCTACAAGTTTCAGCAGCAATATTAAGTCTAGTATTACCAACACGACATTCCTCTAACTTTTCAAAAGTACCAAATATAGTAACACTTTCATTAATATATTGGCTACATTTATCATAATAGATTCTATCAGCATCAGTTAGAATAACACCCTTTTGATACTCCTTTATGGGGGAATGAATAGAACGATTAATTAAGTGAGCATAATTAATTTCATATACTTTAGGAGCATACTTATACATAAGTACAGCATTGTCAGCAACACTATCAATAGAATTAGTAGCAAGTAGTTTAAACTTAAAGTAATTACCACTATACTTCTCTGCAATCTTTCGGAACTTCTTAACATTAATAGTAATAAGAACATCTTTATGACTACTAGGACTAGGCTTATATGGAGAACGTTCTACATATTCACGAGTAAGTATAAGACATTTCTTATCGGTAATTAATTGTTTATGAATTTCCTTTAGTTCAGAAGTATTGTCAAGATAATAAGTAATGTTAGCTCTATCTTCCATTGTTTCTGTTATTATAAGAGACGTTAGATTAGGAGTTTTAGCTACCATTTTATCAAGCACCATTGTAACGAAATTCATTACGCTTAATGGTTCTGATAGAATAACACTACCCACACCTTTGTTATCAGACCATTTATTAGCTGCTTCATTATAAATATCAGTTACATCGTTCATAATATAAGTTGTTCTTTATAATTCTTAGGATAAACAAGAGCATAACTACGACTAAGAGGACTACGTAGAAGAATAATATCTGTATATTCAATAGTATTCCAACCAATATCTTCAACAAAAGATAAGATTAAATATTCTAATAGTATATTATAACCTACTACCATTCCTTTAAAACTATCATAGTCAACTTCCTTTCCTAGATTATTTATACATATCTTTTCTATATCCATATCAGTCAAATAAAGTATTTCTCATTCCATAGTATTTCTTAACTAAACGTTTACCTTTACCTTTATTATTACGACTTTGCTCTATTGGTTCTATAATAGCCATAGCTTCATTATAATAATATAAGTAATTAACATTTAATTCAGATATATCAGTATCATCAACAGTATTACATATAGAAACACGTTGACCTGCACATAGAGAACTTTTCTTAACTTGTTCTTCATTATATTCGTTCCAGCCCATACTCTCGACTTTCATCAATGTTCCCCCCGTAGAGGAGGTGTAAAACCTTGTATTCCTCTGCACCACATCTGTTCTTATCTTTCCGTCTACAACATGAGTAAACTCTAGTCTATACTTATGATTAACATTTTGAGTACGACAGAAATCAAGAATAGATTTAGCATTTCTAAGAGTTTCCATAACAGGAGTACCATTAATAAAATATTCAGTAACACATTTAGCTACAATAGGAGAATTATATCCTTTAGATAAATCCTCTAAGAACATCTTAGGATTCATTCTACCTTTGAACTTTCTGCCATTATTTGGTTTAACAGTAAGATAACTATTTACTCCTTCTGTAACATATTTAATATAAGGAGTAAATTCACCAGTTAAACCAACTACTTTTTCCCATTCATGACAAAGATTACAATATAATTCGAACTTATCTTTAGGTATTATCGAAACAATACCGTCGGTATTAGCACTTATTATATGAATTCCTGCAAGTTCAAGTTTTTCTATTAACATCAATAGAAATAATTGACCATTAATAGTTACTTGATACATTGCTTTTTTATCACATAGGAACGATTGTTCACTTCCCATTTTACCAAATATACCAGCATTTGCTACAATCTTTAGACAAGCAGCAGCAGTAGCATGTTTATCTCTTTCTATAACATCAAGAGATTTATCTTTGGCTAAATGTTTATGTTCTAGTCGTTCATCAACAATAGTATCAGCTATACGAAACCATGCTTTAGGAAGTAGATGTTTCTGACATACTTTAAGACTTCTAATAATATTAGGATACATTGAATTAATATCAAAGTCACAGATATATATATCAGAAGTACTAACTCCAACAGCACCATTACTATCGTAAGGATTACCAACAGTAATATCAGTAGCACCTGAATAATCAGCAGAACTATGGTAAATGTTCGGAATCTCGTTTGAGTGTAAACCGCCTGTTGCGATAGTGTATGACGTGCCCATAAAGGTAAATTCCCTGTCAAATTCGCCCTTTTCCCCACGTAGGGTTAGCGAACGTATGCCTGACAAAATATCGTTCAATTCAGGGGTCGAAAATGCGATTTTATCTGACAAGATTTCGGAAACCAAGATTTTCCTACGTATTGTCTTAGTATCAATAAAGGCTTTAGGATGTAGACCAGTAAACTTACTATATAGTTTAACAATAACTTTATCAGCTATTGTACTTCTACTAGCAGAATACACATCTACTTTATATTCCTCACTAATACGATACCTTAGAAGAATTTCTTCTTGATTCATTCTAATTAGCTCGGCAACAATATATACATCATTGTCGTTATAATCAGCAATTTCATTAAGATATTCTTTAGGAATAAATCGCTCAAATACATTACGATAATGAATGTTAAGTTCTCTATCAGTCATTCCCTTTGCTTCGGGTAATCTCTCGTGATAATAATGTCTATCTAAATCACCAATAGATGGCATAGTATACTCTTTTAGATTATACCATTTAATATTAATAGAAGTCTGTTTAAGACTCTTATGATAATGGTCTAACCTGAATATTTGGAATAAATCTAAATCTCTAAATGCAACGTTATTACGAAGTATAAGAGAAGTAAAGTTATCAGTCCAAAGAGTATCATTATTAGAACTACGAATAACTCTCTGTGATGTTTCATATAAGAATGTTATTAACTTACTAGGCTTATCAAATTGATTATAATACATAAGCAATGCACTTAACATTAAGCGGTCGTACTTCCGATTATTATATCCGAAATAGTCTGCTTTCTGTTGTAACCAATATAATAAACTGAATAAATCAGTATCATCATCTTCATATAAAACAAAACGTTTCTTAGGTATTGTTTCTAAACGTTGTTTTATCTCTGCAACAGTAAGTTTATCAATAAGAGGAATAGCTTTTCCTTCATTATCAACACAATCACTAAATACTTTGAGATAACTACGTAAATCAACAAATACTACCGAGAAGTAATTTCTAGTTACTTCGACATCATAACACATAGAGTTCATAGTTATACTTTATTTATTGTCCATAACACAAATATAAACGATTTTTGCATCTACTACAAGCTGTATATAATCTACGAAGAGTATTGTCTATATCTCCCCACGGATTACCAGTTCTAGTATCAAATACAATATCATTTATATCTATATACACATCAGCATAAGTACTACCTTGTGCTTTATGACTAGTAAGAGCAAAACCATAATCTAAATCACGACTGAACTTTACCTTACCAGTGGCTCTATCTAATAGATTAACTAATAGTAAGTTTCTCTCCCTAAATTCATAGTATTCTTTCCAACGTTTAGTTCTATTATATTTATCAGCATTAACAGCATTATAAATATAAGCTTCACCTAACTTATAATAAAGCATAGCATTATTATAATCAGAATGGTCTACTACAAATAAAGGTTTAGTTCTATTACCACCATTAACTTGTATGAAGGTTACATTAAATCCATGAATATCATCTTTATTACGAAAGTTCTTAATATCATGTATTATATAATCTTCGGAGTTAACAATGATAGTATCTTTAAAATCATCAATAAATGTATTATAAGACATTACTAAATCATTCTTAGTTAGAATTGCTTTACCACTATCTTCAATAATATTTTTACGAATGAATTTGTTCCAGTCAGATACAGATTTATTAGTATAAGTAACGAGACGACAAGTATCAACATCTCTAGTAAACTCTTCATTATAGAATCCGTCTATTACAAGAGATTGAAACTCAAATGCACCACAAGTATAATAACCTTTAGTTTGAGTAGAATCAAAAGCATACCGATTTCTATTAATAAACTCTAGGAACTTCCAAGTTCTATTATCAATATCTTTTCTTAATATCTTTAATAACTCACTAACAGGATTACTTTCTTCTTGTCTTACAATTTGTCTAAGAGTATAAAACTTAATATTATCGAAACAACGTGAACGAGCTTCTTTAACAGGTGGCAACTGATAATTATCACCCATATAAATAAGCATACAACCAAACTGTTCACATTCTCTTTCTATTAGAGTTTTAAGATTAATACCAATCATAGATGCTTCATCAACAATATATAGCTTATATTGTTTAATCTTCTTTTCAGCCAATGGGTCGAAAGGCGGATTATTAACATCAAAATCAGTAACATCTGTATTAAGTCTTAGACCTAAATCACTAGCAACAGTAGATGTAGCATATCCAGTAGATACACGAAGTACACGAGCAGCTTTATGAGTAGGAGCAGCAAGTCCAATAACAGATTTAGCTAAACCACATCTTTTTATTACTTCACGTATCATATAAGTCTTACCCGTACCAGCAGCACCAATAAGCGCACGTCTATAATCACCTTCAACATAACCCTTTTCTATAAAAGCTACAAGATTCTCATAAGCAATCTTTTGGTCACGAGTAAAACTATTTAAGACACTATCATCTTTCTTAGCATCATCAAACTTTTCAAAATTCATTGCATTTCAATAAAAATTTATCAATATTATCACGACATTTAAGAATATAACCTTTAACTGGTAATCCTATCTTAAATGGAATATAACAACTAGGCATAGTACAATAAGCATCAGTACATCTAACAATCTTAGTAGGTCTACCATGACTATCCAATGCACGAGTATATATTGTCTTAAAGCCTTTACATGAGTATGAACGTTCAGATAATGTAATAAGTTTATCAGTACCTTTAGGATTGAACTTATATTCATTGTTATGTAGAACAATAGTACCTACAACAATTTGCATTATTACTTTCTCACGAGGAATCTTCTTTTCCTCATTTACAGCAGATAGTTTAAAACTTAGTCCCATATTACTAAGATTTAACAATTTGATTAGGAAGATATTGTATACAACACGCTCCTTTACGGGGGAATATCTTATACTTATCAGTATTCATAATCCTAGGTAACGGAATAATTTCACAACATCTATCATCATGAACATCTATAATAATGCAATGATAAGCATTAACATCTGCATCATGAGATATAACAGCTTTAAGTCCTTCAAAATATACATCAAACGTACTATCAGGATTAACACATTGTTTTAAATCTACAACCATATTAATTAGCTTTAGTTTTATATATTTCGTATAACTTACTAAATTCATCAGAAGGCATACATACAATAGGAACATTAGTATGCATTTGGTCTTTAGGAACAATACAATTTCTAGCAGTAACAATTCTATCATCTTCAACAAATATAGTTTCAAGAACTAAACAATTACCACCATCTAGTATTTCCTTACACTTAGGACAAACATATATCTTGTCTGTACCAAATACAATAAGCTCATCACCACAAACTAGACATTTACCAGTTGTGACAATGAGCCTACCATTATCTTGTTTAAACTCGTTTAACTTCGGCATAACTAGGTATACGTCTCCTTTCTTCCATTTTAACGAGTTTAACACTTTCAAATACATTAAGAGTAAAAGCTACTAACTTATAGCTCTTCTCTTGTCTTCCAAGTTTTACTTTCCTTTTAATCATTACGTTTAGTATTTAATTATTATTTAATAGGAGCATCTGACCGCTCCGCTTCGCTCCGCTTTCTTCCCCCGTAAAGGAGTAGTGCTTCTCTTACTTTCTTCTTTATTTCATTTAGAGTTCTACTATTAACAACAGCATTATTGTTTTTTACTTCATCGCTACATAAAGAATTACTATATAAAGTTTTACTATATAATTCTTTTACATTGCTTTCAGTATCATAAATGAATAAATAGAAACCAACATAAGTAGTAGGTTTAGCTCTACCAAGATGAATATCAATAGATAGATATTCTTTACCTAATACTTTTACCTGTAACTTTTGAAGTTCTCTAACTAGTTTAATAAATTCTTTTTCTTCCATGTCGGTATATAGTTTTAATTAATAATCATAGAAAAAGGAGCAGACGCTTCTGCTCCAAGCTAAATAATTAACATTATAAAAGTCCTAATTCTATCTCACGACAGTAATTTAACTAGGGGTAAAAATTGAATAAAGTTTTGTTCTATCTCACGACAGTAATTAATAAACTTGTAACAAACACAAATACTATGTATTTATAGCTGACATTTTACGAAGAGGATTTCCCTTACTTCAACCATTTGGTTAATGTTTCAACTTAGATTAGTCATCATCAGAGCTATCAGAATAAGTAATAGTACGATTCTCACGAACAGTACTATTCAATTAATAATTCCATAAAACCAATAGCTATAATTCTCACGAACAATAGTTATTATACTACAATACGACAAAATTTTAGTTTAACTAAAACAGACAACAAAATATCAATCTTTATATATCTTACGATAATCTACAAAATAATATTTAGGATTAGTTATAATAAAGTTTTCAACAATATCTGCTGCTTCATTAGGATTATTTCCTTTATAAATATTAATAGGATTTTTTCCTGTAAAAGCATTTCTAAATCTATTATACTTATCAAGAAAAACTAAATTATCATCAGAAGAATAAAATACAGTGTATACATTATTTTCTTTCTCGTGATACTTCTTACAAAGATTATCATAACCTTCCATTGTTTTATCACGAAGTTCTTCCATATATTTGACGTAATTAGTCATTATATCATCCCATTGTTCAATAGCTTTAATCTTATCTTCAATAGGATAATCATCTTCAAGAATATTATTAAGAAGAATATTTAACTTCTTAACATTAAGACTTTCAACATCATCTTTAAGTGATTCATTAAGTCCACCTTCAATAAACTGTCTATGAAATTCTTTCTTAGCTTTAGCTAAAGCATCATCACCCATAACAGCTGCAAATATTGATTCAATAATTTCTTCCATTATAATAAGTTTTATAAGTTAGACAATAAAAAACTCTACTAATATTATTCTAATCTCACGACCTGAATAATCTTAATAGAGTGGAAACCGACATTTATTTTAACCCTTTTGTCAGATATTAATTAAATAGAGTACGTATCGGCATTATACTAAACGTAAAATAATAACTGCAATAGCTCCTAAAGCAATAAGAGAAGCAATAACAAAACAAACAGTATTATACTGTCTCTTAGCTTTAAGCTCTTCATAATCTTTATTAGCTTTATCTAACTTAGATTCGAGAAATTTAATGCCGTCTTTAAGAGCTTTATTATTAGCTTCCAATTGATTATTAGCAGCACTTAATTTAGAAGACATACTACGAAGAGCTTTATCTTCATTACAAATATTCTCATACATGACCTTATAATGATTAAGACCAGCATCAGACTTTTCATTAGACTTACGTAAACGAATAACTTCTGTCTTTAACTCATTGACAGTAGGACGTTTCTTACTAAGAACATCAACTTCTTTCTTTTCATTCATAACTATTAGTATTTAATTAATCTTCAATATGAGTTATATCTAAGTCGAGGTCTATGTTATCCTCGCTTAGAGTATTTCCAGTATTCCAATTATTAGCCATCTCACAGTCGAGATAGTCTATATCGGCTACTAAACCACAAATAGGAAATTCTACACCTTCGTCATACATAATCGTAAAATTTATAATGCAGGTACAAGTATAGTGATAAATAATTGAAATACCAAACAATACTAATAATTTTATTAATTGATATTACATACTATATATTGTTCATAAGAAGTAATAATATCATTAGCAGGAAAACCGCAATTAAGAAGAGTATTAATTATTTCCGCAGAATAGACATCTTTACAAGTAATAGTAAAGTTTTCATTATTGAACTTACGAACAACAGCAGGAGTAGTTCCTTCAATAAAATATATATTCATAGCACCAACATTATATTCAATAATATCATTTGCATACTTAGATAATACATTTCTAGGAGAAACAGAATATCTCAACTCATTAAAAGCTCTACTAGCAATACTTCTATCTTTAAATGATATAACAAACTTGCTATCAATGCTATTAGTAATATTATAACCACTTGAATCGAAACCATATTTTTCATCAGGTTTAAGATATTCCTTAACAGTACGAAATGCTCGTCTATAATATCTGAACCAATAAGTTCTTTCAGCTAAATCAGAAGTTTTACTTTCTAACTTTTCTGTAAGTGCATTATTTGTTTCACGACATTTATTTAGTTCATATTCAACATTCTCTAACTCAATAAGACTATTAGTTTTCTCTTCAATAATCTTATTTAATTGAGCAATACGTTCTCCACGAAGATTAAGTTCATTATTAAGACCATTAATTTGATTACGTAATTCAGTAATTCTATTATCACTATTAACAAGTTGGTTTTCAAGAAACTTAATACGTTCAGTCAACTCATTATTAGATTTAAGAGATTCAATCTCATCACAATCTTTAATAGTATAAGTATTACCAAAATCAGCAAGTTCAAAAATAGAAGCAAGTGATTGAAAATCTAAATCAATTATACAACCACTAGCTTCAACAATAGTAACTCCATTTGTATGAGATACAAGAGTTATATGCTTTTTATCATTTACAATAGCTTTCATAAATACAAGTATTAATTATTAAGAATTTAATTTTAGAAGTAGAATCCATACTATAATAATATAGTACGATATAGTAGGCGAATAAAACTAATAACTATTATATAAGTTATTATAGTTTGAACTAAAGAACGAATGATAATAACCTTCTTATAAGAAAGGTAATTAAACATTAAATAACATAAGCATATAACTATCCCAATTAAAGATAGAAATATATGGAACTGATAATCTGTCATGGTGAAGCAATATCAAATAATATTAAGAATATACATAAAGTAGACGCAACTATTATTAAAGCGAATAACATAGTAAGAAGAGTAATCTTAGTGTTAATAAGAAACTCACTGCATTTAATAAGTGCGATAATAAATAGTAATGCTAAGATAGTAATATCGTAGTTAGACATAATAGTATAAGTTAATAAGTGGATAAGATAGAGAGTAAAAGAAGTACAGTAATGTCACTCCTTTATGGGGGAGAAAAGCGAGCTTTGCGAGCGGGACAACTCAAGCTACACAACAATACAATTATTAATAATAGTATTACTAATAGTACTATTCCCGTTATCAGTTGTAATACATAGTATTGTTATTATCGGAATCGTCGAACTACTATTGTCAAAGACAATGGTAGTGACGCTCTAACAATAGCAACTATAATATAACAGTAGACAATATAATAACAGACAATATAATAATAGTATTAGTATTGATACTATCAATCCGATATAATAGTGAAACTATTATAGAGGACTAACAACAAGCAACAAGTACTGTAATAGTAAGGACTATTATAGTAGAAATGTGATAATTAGGACTATTATTAACAATAGTATCTTCAACTCTAAGACTATTAGAACAAAGTTCTAATAGGATTAGACAATCAACAATCAGCAACTATCAATATAATAGTAAGGACTAAAACTATAATAATCATGTCTAATAATAGGTTTATTATATAAATATGATTCAAATCCTAACTCCATAAACGAAGTTGTAGAAGTAATAGTCGTAACATTGTAGGTAAGAGAAGTGAGTTAGAATGAAGAAGTAGAGGTAGGAGAGGGAGTAGTCCCACTACTTAACCAACTCATCTCTCTTATCTACATCTTCTAACTATTCTTACTCCACTACTATTATCTCACTCTATTGTCTACTCTACTATCTAGCTTAACGTGGAGCCTTAGCGACCCTTCCGAGCATTGATGTTGTCAATACTAGTAATAGTCTTGATACTATTGATACTATTTGTTGTTATTGGTGTGATTGTATGAGCTTGCTCCTATTGTCTACGACAATAGTCACCGACCTTGCGGACGGTCTTTTCGACCCCTATATATATATATATTATAATTATATACTTACGTATATAATATATATATATATAATATAGACGCATCTGATTCTGTATCAGATTTTCTAACTCTGCTATTAGTCCCATTACTCTTGCTTAACGTGGAGCTGCTGCGACCCTTAAAGTTTTGATGTGGTTTTGCAAGGGTTTTAGCTTATCAGTTGGTTAGCTTCGCTTATCAGTTGTAGCATTTCGCTTATCAGGTGACTAGTGTCGTTTCCAATCCCGATTAGCTTTGCCAGACGGCTTTGCCAGACGGCTTTGCCAGACGGCTTTGCCAGACGGCTTTGCCAGACAGCGAGCATAAGTCGAGAGTATTGTCGAACACATAAGTCGAGAGTATTGTCGAACACGTAAGTCGAGAGTATTGTCGAACACGTGCCGAATGGTGTGACTTTAGTTTAGTAGTGGAGATTTCTCTCCACTACGTAACTGGTTAAGCAGCACCCTCTGCATCAGGTTGGTATTTAGTCAACATGTCAGCGACGAGCATTTCGTCTGCAAGAGACAGAGTTCTCATCGACAACTCATACGGGAAATACTCATAACGGTCGTGTTCATTAACATGTTCTTCACGAGACATTTTAGCGGAAAACGGATTGACGAATACCTCACCTTGTGCAAGCACGTGTCCAAGCACGCTAATACGTGCCTTCTTGAAGATAACGTGCAACACTGACAACGGAGCTGTCATAACAGCATTGGCAAGCATTGGCTCGCCCTGACCTTTGAGAATCGCAGATAACTGAATACGAGTAGTAAATATATTACGAGTTGTAGACTCGACATAAGTACCACTAGCAGCATCTTTAACAAACTGTGGTATGTTGCGATTAACAACCACAGTAAGAGCACCAGCATAACGACTACTATTATCAATGATATTAGTAATCATCAGACTGTCATGATTCTCAAAATCAGGACGGTCAAGCAACAGACGAACAATATCGTCTGCTTCCTGTCCTTGATACTCGGATAGGTCAACTATACGAGCGTCAGCAGCTTTATCAGTAGCATCATCAGTAGCAACTGTTTCAGCGTTAGCACTTGCTGCATCAGCAGCTTCTTTTGCAGCTTTTGCAGCTGCTTCGGCTGCCTTTCTAGCAGCATCATTAACTTTAGTTCCCATAATAAAATGAAATTAAATGTTATAAATCAGTCGGCAACTGTTCAACCAATGTGCATCCCGACTATACACACAATGGCAATATGTTTAAAGTCATTTGGTTTGATAGTAACTGCAATATGTTTATAGTCATTTGGTTTGATTAAGCCAATAGTTCTTTAACAACATCGTTAGCATCTAGTATAAGTACTAACACTACTAATAGTATTAGAAAGCTATTCACATGGCTATCATACAACTTAATGTAATTTAGATGTATGAATACTGGCACACCTAGCATACTCAATGCTAAGTGTACCACTTTAATCTTATCGCTAGTATTCATACGTATCTAGTGTAATAACGTGAACAAAACTTGTCGTAGGTTTCACCTGCACGACCATACTTTCTCCAATCCCGTTTCTGTCTGCTAATAGCAGAAAGATAAGTAGCAGTAGTCATAACCACTGCTACTAGCAATAATATCAAGAACACCATTACTCTTTAACAATAACAGGTTTATTAGATTCAACCTCACCGATCTGTTCTTTGAACAGTTCTTCAAGAGCAACGTAACATTCTTTGTTGATTCTATAACTAAAACCGCTGTTACAAGTAACAACAACACTAGAGGTAATACTATCACTGTTAGGTATAACAACAGTTGTGTTACTACCAATAATAGTAACATTTGCATCATTAGTAATCTTCATAATCTTTATATTTTAGAATTAGACAATCAATAGCAATATGTTTAAGGTCATTTGGTCTTGACGGGGGTATTGGAATTGGTTTGAGAGTAGGGGGCGTTGGTGGTAGGAGCTTCACCTCGATAAAAATATACTCACGAAAAATATTATTTTGTGGAGTAGAATCAATAGTAGCATTTCTAGTAGTAATTCTAATATTGCCTCTTAGTCTATTTTTTATAGTATTCCTTATAATGCCTCTAATCCTATCTCTAATAGTTCTATTATCAACATTTCTAATTCTATTTCTAATAGTAGTTTCAGTCCTATTCCTAAGCTCATACACATTAGTACTTCTAACAATAGTTCCTAATTCTTTCTTTCTAGTACTTCTAATTCCCTTTGTATCTATTGTTGTTAGTAGTCTAACTCTTCTTATAGAAGAATTATCCTATTAGTTAGTTCTATTAGTCTAATCAATTCCTTTAAGTCCTTAATTAGTCTTACTTATATTATATAGTATTAGTTGTCTACTGGGTCTTATTGTGTAAGCCCTTTCTCCTCTTCTATCGAAGAGTTCGAAGATTTAGCATTAGGATTGTAAAAATAGAATGGTAAGATTTAGTCGATATTTTGGTTAAGTAGTAGACTTGTATTAGAGTGTGTACTAATGTGAACTAGTGTGAATGGATGTGAATTATACAGCGAATACAATTCTAAAGGTTTTTTAACGAGTTAGATATTGATAGTACGAATATTATTCGTATACTTGTACTATTAATGACTAGTGCTTATATTACTCTTAGTAATGCTAGTCAACTTAATTAATAGTATTAACAATCTAATTAAAGTAATCATGTTACACTTAGAGAACAAAACTAAAGGAGAAACTTTCCTAGTTCCTCAACACATTGGAGAAATTGATTTCAAATATGTTTCTGACCGAGTTAAAGACATAACTCCGTTTAAGCATTTTGGTATTGTTGCTATTATTCAGACTGCCAAACTTCGTGAGATTATCAATCCTGATTTAAAGGGTACTGGTAATACTAAGTTCATATTAGTTAAAGCTAATTATGGTGACGATGTTAAAGAGATAGATAGAGCTTTTCTTAATCGTTTCTTATATGTTGCTCCTTCTGATGTATTTACTGGTATAGATTGTAATCCTCGTAGTAACGAACTTACTCCTTATAATCTTGCTGAATTTATTCGTGGCGACCAAGACTTGAATCTTAGTATTGCTCGTGGTGAGATATTCCGTAAAGTTGGAAGTGGTTCTGTTATTAGTTTACTTGGTAATGATGTTACTCCTGCTACCGTTGAAAAGAAAGGAGATAATGGTAAGTTGATTACTACTATTGCTGAAACAGTAGTTTGTATTGGTTATAAGATTGTTCGTCTTTCTGATATTCAAGGACAGAATACTATTGAAGGTCTTCCTGCTAGTGGTAAACCACAGAAATTTATAGTAGCTACTAATTTACTAAATATATAAACTAGATGCCTTCTATTGATTTAAAAGAGAAAAAGGAGTTATTAGTAACTCGTCCTGATATTATTGGTTTATTAGGTGTTACACCTCTTGAAGCTGAAATAATAGATGATATTATAGATAATATCGAAGACCAAATTGTTGATAGAATTAAAAGTCTACAACGAGTTTCAATTCCTTTTATTGGTGGATTTATTGTTAATGAAGCCAAGTTAGATGCAATAGAACATCACCCCGTAATGAAGGCTAAAAGGCAAGAACTTACTAATGAAGAATATTGGAAATTTAAAAAGCAATTAGTTACTACTCGAACAATTCAACGTAGTAAATTTAGAAGTAGAACTTCGATAATATCTCGAACTGTTAGACTTAATCGTAAGTTAGCTGCAAGGAAACTTAGAGAGTTTAATCAAGATGAAAGGTCTTTTAAATTATATATGTACTTCTTTAGTAAGATGAAGCCAGTTAATGATTCTGATTACTATATTGAACTAAGAAATAATAAAGGTTATGATTACGAAGATTGCCCCTTTGGACTTAACAGGTATGATTAGCGTTGACGAACAAGGTTATCCTTTTGCTCCTAACGTTTATCAGATACAGGATAAAGATGTAAGAGAGTTATATCTTCGTGATACTAGTGAGGATAAACTTCGGTATCTTAAAGAAGCCGGAGTTGTTTTTTATCTAGCCGACCCTAAATCTCCGCCTAATCAAATGGGATATAGTCGTTCAGAAGCTTTAGCATCTGCTAGAGCTAATTACGCTCTTCCTAATGATTGGCAACCTGATGCTCTTATTCTTCGTCTTATTGATAGATACCATGAAGATAAGATGGGTGTAGCAGGTGAAGCTCTTGAAACTATTCTTAGAGCAGTTCATAATAGTTCTCGTGCAGCTAATATAATTAGTGAACAACTTACTAACAAACTTAATACTGGTCTACAAGCAGAAGATACTTTACCAGTTATTGATTTGATAACTAAGTTAAATGGTATTATTAATATCATTCCTAATCAGATTAAATCTTTAGGTGAAGCTAAGCAAGCTGCTGCTCTTGAAATAGAACAGAAGAAAGCTCGTGGTGGTAAAGTAGTTACTAGTTCTATGTCTGCTAAAGATGCTAGTGATTTGGAAGCTCAAGTAGAAGCTCAAAAGAGAGAATTAGGATTGATAAGTGATAGCATTGTTAACACTCCTTTACGGGGGAAATACGAAAGTACAAAATGATACCAGTTAAACCTGAATATAAGCAAACTAAGTTATACTTTGATGAACCTACTCATAAGTATACTGATAATTGTGGTAATTCTTATATTAGTGCTACTACTATTATTCATTCGTATGTTCCTAAATTTGATTCTAATTATTGGGCTAAGTACAAAGCTAAAGAAGAAAACACTTCTATTAAAGACATAAAGAACCAATGGGATACTATACGAGATAAAGCCTGTGATATGGGTAATGTCTATCATAATAGTTTTGAAGATGGTATTCGTCAGAATAGTAAGTTCTTTAATGCTATTAAATATCTGAATAAACAAGAAAGTAAACAAATGGTTACTGTTGCTGATTTAGATGTTGTTGATAGTCATGTAAGACTTCTTGATATTGATGCTTTCATTGAACATACTGAAAACAAATATCCTGAAATATATAAAGTATTCAAGTTCTATACTGAACGAGACTATAAGATATATTCAGAGATAGGAGCTTTTCTTCCTAAATATCTTCTTAGTGGAACTATTGATATACTTCCTATTCGTGAAGATGGCTTTGTTATTCTTGATTGGAAAACTAATCGTACAGGTCTTAGATTTCAAGCAGGTTATTATAAGAAGGATAAAACTGTTCGTCCTGTACAAGAAACAGATGAATGGATTCATAAACCCGAAGATGTTTTACTTCCACCATTTGGTGGTCTGCCTAATTGTAATGGCACTACTTATGCTTTACAGTTAAATCTATATGCTAAAATGGTTCATCTTATTACCGGTTTGCCTTGTCGTGGTTTAGCTCTTTGTCATATTGAAGTTCCATTTGTTCTTAACCAATATGATAGACCTCAAAGATTTAAAGATGGTTTTCATATTGATGAAAATAAAAGTGAAACGGCTAAGTGGTATAAGATTCCTAGACTAGAACCTGAAATAGATACTATGCTTAATATCCGTTATCAAACTGTTAATGGAAGTCAGAAACAACAAATGAATTTATTTGTATAATATAAATGTAATATCATGGCTAAATATAATAACTTATTAATAGATAGATGTCGTACTGTTGATTGGAGAAAGACATTAGAGAATAAAGGTTATTCTTACTTTGATAAAGGTAAGTATAATCTTAATCTTATTGGTGTTCGTTCCAAAGAACATGGTAATGAGTTCAATGATGTTTTTATAATTGATTATTGGACAGCTAATGGTAAGAGATATACTCCTATATATCCTTGTACTACTGACCCTGGTTATAAAAGTCTTACTAATCCTGTTAATATTAAAGGTTGTGCAATTCTAGTTCCTGGTCAGTATCGTGGTTGTTTTAAGAAAGGTTATCATAAGGGACAATATCTTGCTCTTGTTCAACATAAACCTGTTAAAGTATTCCGTGATGCTAATAAAGACTTTTATCTTGATTGTGATGAATCAACAATAGAAGAAGGAATGTTTGGCATTAATATTCATAAAGCAGGAGAATCAAGTATTGTTGTTGATGGTTGGTCTGCTGGTTGTCAAGTTCTAGCTAGAAGTATGGATTTTAGAGAACTTATGAATATAGTTAACTTAGCAATTCCTTTGTGGGGCGATGTATTTACTTACACGTTGTTAGAAGAAAAAGACTTAATAATATGAAACTAAAGAGTATTGGAATAGGACTATTAATAGTAGTAATCGCATTTGTTATAATTGGAGTATTAAACAATTTTGTTTTTAATAAGGAAAATGTAGAAGTCCCACTTATCGTTCCTGATACTATATATCAGGAAATAAAAACAAAAAGAGATAGTTTACAACTAGTAATAGATTCTATTCTCAATACTCTTAATAATACTAATCAGTATGAGAAAGAATTTGATAAAGCAATTAGTGATACTGATAGTATTGCTATTCTCGAACGCTTCATATATCTTGTGTCAAAACCAATCGAAGTTGAGAATCCAAAGGTTGGAGACGAAGGTAGATAGTTTACAGCAATCACACTCCTTTACGGGGGATGGCGGAGCGAAGCGACGCCTAGATAAAGAAGTATTAAGAATAGCTAATGCAAAGTTAATACTTTCAGAAGAGTATAAAAGTCAATATGAATCCTACAAGAAGTTATACGAACTAAAAGTTAGAGATAGCTACTTGCAGGATTCTATTATATCTAAGCAACGTGAAGAAATAAAGAGGATAACAATACTAGGAAATCAAGCTATTGTTAATCTTAATAAGGAATATAATAAGTCTAAAAGGTATAAGAAGCAACGTAATGGATTTATAGCTAGTACAGGTGTACTAGCTATTCTTATTGCTATACTATTAAAATAACTAATTATAAGTATGGAACTTAGTGAATATCCCTTTTATCAATTCTATTATGAAGAAGATAAAGGAAAGAAATATAAGCACGCAAGAGACTGTGGATATAAAGACCCATTCGACCATTTCTTAATAGGAGAAAGTGGAGGGTTCTTAATGAATATTGACCCACATAAGCGTTTTGTTAATACAGACCTTCTACGTCCTGCTGCTGTTACTTATGAGAAAGAAGGAGTTTATACTAAATTTGCAGTAGATAGTATGCCTCATATAAACTTTCGTAAACAGGAAACTCTACGTAGACTTGTTGGTTTTAAAGCTCCTTGTCTTATGGATACTAGAACTGGTGAGATAGAAGATGTCTATATTACTGGTGAACATTATAATTTTATTAATTATGGTCGTATTCTTAAACTAGATACTAAAACACTTCGAGTAGAAGAAGGTAAGGTTACTGGTCGTAAGATAAGAGGATTTCCTAGATTTATTGATTGCCAATGGTGGTACTTCTTAATTAAACAGTTTTGTCGGGAGAACGGTTTGTTCCTTATTAATGATAAGACAAGACGTGGTGGATTTAGTTATATGGAAGCTATTGGTTCTGCTAACTTTATTAATCTTACTCCTAACCGTGCTGTTATTCATGCTGCTAGTGATAATAAGTTCTTGGTTCAGTCAGGTGGTCTATCTGACTTTATGAAGAAGCAAATTATCTTCTATGAATCTAATACTCCTTTTGCTAGAGGTATTGCTAAGATTGATGCTAGTGATTTTATCTTAGGTTACAAAGACCCTAGTACAGCTATTATTGATGATAACAGTTGGAATAGTGCTTGTATATCTGTATCTACTAAGAATAATCCTTCTGCTGCTGTTGGTAAGGATGCCGGAGAAATCAAATGTGAAGAGATGTCAGAGTTTGAGAACTTTGATGATTTTATGGATGTAACTGAACCTACTCTAAAGACTGGCTCTGTTACTACTGGTTTTCTTAATGCTTGGGGTACTGCTGGTAAAGCTAACGCAGGTTGGGTAACATTTGAACAAAATTTCTATGACCCTAGAGGTAGAAACTTTATGGCATTTGAAAATGTATGGGATAAAGATAGTAGACCGGAAGTATGTGGTTACTTTAAACCTTATTGTTGGGGACTTGAAGGTTATAAGATTGGCGATGATAATCAAATTGCTACTCTTACTTCTCTTGATGATGATGGTAATTCTGATATAGCTCTTGGTTTTCAGATAGCAGAAGAAGAACGTGCCGCTGAAAAAGCTAAGAGTAAATCATTTGCTAAGTTTATTAGTTATTGTGGACAATATGCTAATATGCCTAGTGAATCATTTAGTTCTGTAAGTGAGAATATATTTAGTAGTGAGATATTAGATGAATGGGAACAAGAACTAAAGATGTCTAATAAGTATAACTTCTATATAGATGGTAAGTTTGTAGAGTATGATTCAGATAATTTCGAGTTTATTCCTAATGAACGTATTGCTGCTACTGGTGGTGTATTTAAGAAAGACTACTTTGATTATATTAAGAATGTTCCTCGTCACTCTAATGAAGACCCTGAAGGTTGTATTCGTAAATGGTTTAATCCAATTAAAGTAGAATATATAGATAAAAAGACAGGTCAGCTAACTAAAGGTACTCCACCGGGAATATATAGTATTAGTTATGACCCTGTTGGTATTGATAAAGATAAGAAAGAACTTACTAATAAACATTCACATAATAGTATTAAAGTTTGGATGAATCCTTGTATATACAATGGTTATCGTCCTAGATTGTGTGCTGTATATTATGGTCGTCCTGATGAACTAGAAAAAGCAGATAGAATCTGTTATTACTTTGCAGTTACTTATAATTGTCTTGGTACAACTAATGTCGAGATTAATCGTGGTGAAACAGTTAGTAATTTTAAGAAGTGGAAAGCTGTTAGATACTTAGGTTATCATCCAGTTCATTTATGGGACACTAATATTAATACTAAGAAAATTAATACTATTGGTTATGATATTAGTAGTGAAACAGTTAAACTTGATGGTCTTCGAATGTTAAAGGAAATGTTGTATTCCCCCATAGGGAAGTTCGAGGATGGTCGTGATATGCTTGTTCTTCATACTATATATGATTATCAGTCAATACTAGAGTTAAAGAAATGGTCTAATACTGGTAACTTTGACCGTGTATCTGAAATGATTGTTCGTGGTATTGAATGGGCTGCTAATGATAAGTTTGCTAAAAAGCAGCTTGAACATAGACAGAGAGTGCAAACAGAGAAAGAAAACTTTTGGAATCGTAAACGTTATTAATTATGAGTTGGTTAACAGAAAGCAACAGGTTAAAACATTTCCTCTACGCAATCCCATGTGGATTACTAGGAATAATGTTAGTAGTAGGCTTAGCCGTAGGCATGGAATTTAAAGATAAAATGTATGGCGGTAAGTTTGATTTCTTGGATATTTTAGCTACATTGCTTGGCGGAATGATAGGATTCGTATTAATGCTAGTTATAGTAATAAGTACGGGTGCTATTAATTGGTACATTAATATACTTATTAAACTAAGCGAATTGTTATGATTGATGCTAAGCTAAATGCTCGACTTGGGGACATGCCTAAACAGCGTGTCCCTAATTCTGAAAAGGATGAATACTGGGCTGGTAGAACAATAGATTATTGTATTGCTGCCGGACTAGCGTGTAATGATAGAACTAAGACAGAACAGCTTCTTGAAATACTTCATGGAGAAATGCCTGACGAGTTCTATCGTAAAACACTTAATCCTTATAATGCTACGAAGGAGAACTTTAAAAGGTTTCCTGCTACTCTAAGGAATCTTGATATTATTAATGATGTAGTTCGTCGTTATTTATCAGAATACGTTAAATCTCAACATGAATTTATTGTTGGTGCTAATAATCCTGAAATCATTATGGCTCGTGATGCCGCTATTCGAGAAGATATAGTTAAGCGAGCCATGTTAGCATTTCAACAAGAACTTCAAAGGAGAATACAGCAACAACAAGCTGAAAATGCTCAACTAGAAGCTCAAGGACAACCAATACAAGAGGTTGACCCTGAACAATTAGCAGCTGATGCAGAAGAGTTTGAAAAGAATTTCATTGATAATTATATAGATGAAATAAGTGCGCAAGCTCAACAACTATTAGAAGTTATTGATGATGTTCTTAATAATGAGACAATAGTTCCAGTTGAATACTTTAACTATATCGTTACAGGGGAAGTTTATAGCTTTCATACTGTTCGTGGTAAGAAACTAGTTAAAGAGTGGGTTCCAACTACCGATATGTTTCCTGTTCCTAATGGAGAACAAATGGTATCTAAGTATGATATTGTAGCTCGTAGAATGTTAATGAGTTACAATCAAGTAATAGACCAATTCTCCGATGAATTATCAGATGAAGAACTAGAGTTTATAACTAAGTATTATAATCCTAGTACAGTTGGTGCTACTCGTACACTTAGTCTTAATGCTTATACTTATTATTTCCCTGAAAAGTGTAAGAGCTATGAGAACGATAATAGAGAGATATTTCCTTCTGATGGTTATGATTTAAGATTAAAGAACGGAGAACTACTTGAAGTATGGCATGTTAATTGGAGAGGTTATACACAAGTTAAGATATTGAAATATGTTAATGAAGTAGGATTAGTTGATGAAATGATTGTTCCTGATGATTTTGAATTTAACCCTGAACTTGGACATATTGAGATAACTTCTGTATATAAACCACAGGTTTATGAAGGTTATCGTATAGGTGGTCAACGTTTTGGTATATATCCCGGTGGTGCTAAACCTATTCCTTTCCAATTAGATGATGATGTTAGATTGCAGTATTGTGGACTTCAAGAAGTACTTCCTCAAATGGGAAGATTCTCTATTGTAGAAATACTTACTCCATTTCAAATATTAATAAATATCTTCTCTTATCATAGAGAGATGATGATAGCTAAGAACAAGATGTTTATTCTTGTTGCAGCTAAATCTTTATTTGGAGAAGATGCGGAAGAAGCTATCTATAATATAGCAGCAGAAGGTATATTCCCGTATGATGATGCAGAAGATATTAATAGTACTAAAGCACAATCTATTAAAATGCTCGATGCTAATATCTCCGGTTATATTACTGAAATATCTAATCTTATTGAATCTATTAAAGCTAGTGCTCGTGAAATGGTAGATATGACACCACAACGTTACGGACAGATAGCTACTAGTGCTGGTAAAGGTACAACAGAAGAAGCTATTATTCGTGGTTCAATGGGTACAGTTATTATTAACTATATGTTCGATAAGTTCCGTGAGGACGAATATCTAATAGATTTAAATAATTCCAAGTTAGCTTGGATAGACGGATTAGATACTTCTTACTATGATAAGTCAGATAGAAAACAATATCTATCTCTTAATGTAGATAATCATACTCTTGGACAATATGTAATCAAAGCTAAAAACTCTGATAGAGAAACAGAGAAGTTTGAACAACTTAAAGAGTGGGCTTTCAACGCCAGTCAAAATGGAGATTTAATGTCTGCTGTTGCAGCTATTACTTCTGGTAATATATCTAGTCTTAAACTAGCTATTAATCGTTATCAAGAGATTCGTCAGAAGAATGAAGAATCACTTAGACAATTAGACCAACAGTTAGAAGAAGCTAAGAATAAAGCAACTCTTGAACAGATAGCTGCTAAGGGAGAACAAGATGCTAGACTAGCAGAAATCAAAGGTTATTATGATTTACTTGCTAAGGGAATGGATACCGAAGCTGCTATGGCTGCTCTAGCTAATCAACCTGCACAAGCTGCTCCACAAGATAATTCTGCTGAACTATCATTGAAACAAGCTGAACTAAATGAAAAGAAACGAGCTAAAGACTTAGATATGATTAACTCTGCTTTAGATAGAGATAATGAACTAAAGATAGCTAAAGAGAATAAGAATAGATATGATAGTCCTAAGTCTAAATCTAGTTCTACTAAGAAGTGAACACTAAGTTATAATTAGCTATATACTATTCTCTATGATTCAGACGTGCCCTACGGAAAGTTCCGTAGGGTTTTTCGTACCCATAGAATCGACGTAGATAGCGTTTCCTTTGCCTCTGTTGCATTTACCCTATCAAATGGATGAACTGTAAAGGAAAGCATTAAAATGCCATGACGGGTCTTAAAATGGCTCATTCTTTTGCCCTGTATCGAACGCAAAATTTCTGCTAATAAGATTAACTCTAGTAATACTTAAATACGAATACGGGCAATTCTAAACCTAATAATAAGGGTATTCAGACTAGTAAGAGTTTGCTTTCTCATATTATTAGATTACATTTGAGTGAAAGTAATAATCAAAACATATTTATTATGGGAACTTTTAGTAGTAATAATAATTTAGATTTAAGTACTGGTAGTATTGATAATAGCGATACTACTAATACTGGAGGTCAAGGTACTGGCTCTGGTGCTAACGGCAATCCTGCCGGACAGGGACAACAAGGTGCTGGACAAGAAGGACAACAAGGACAAGGTGGAAGTGCTGATACTAGTACTGTTGATAATGGAGGTGAAAACCAACAGGGACAACAGGGACAAGGAGAAGGACAGCAAGGAAGCTCCTCTACGGGGGAAGAAGTGGTATTATCAGAAGGTGATACTGTAAACGTTGATGGTGTAGATTATACTATTGATGCTAACGGTAATGCTCTTGCTGCTGATGGAACTGTGTTCCGTACTGCTGCTGAACTTGCTGAACTTATATCTCAAAATGGTTCTGAACCAAGTATTCTTGAACAATTACAAACTCGTTTCGGTTCTGATTTTAAAGATGAAAATGGTAATCCTATTGTATTTGATAATAATACAGAAGGTGTTGCTGCTTATGTTGATACAGTAATTCAGAATAGAATTGCAGAAGCTCAAACTGCTGCTCTTAACAATCTGTTTGAAACTTATCCACAAGTAGAACAAGTTATCAATCATCTTAAACTTAACGGTACTCTTGAAGACTTCGTAGAAATTCCTGATAGAAGTCAGATTACTGTTAGTAAAGATAACGAAGAACAACAAGCTACTTTCATTCGTGAAGAATGGAAACTTAGCGGTAAAAAAGGAGATGTAAATAAATTCATTGACTATTGTAAGAACGCCGGTATTCTTTATGATACTGCTGTTGAATCTAAAGAAGCTGTTGATAGCATTTATGAATCTCGACTTGCTGAACAGAAAGCACAAGTAGAAGCTAAAGAAGCTGCTGCTGCTGCCGAAGAGAAAGCATATTGGGATAATGTAGAAAAGACTATTAGTAAAGGCGAACTATTAGGTTATAGTATTCCTGAACAGATTCAATGTAACAAAGACGGAAAGAAAGTAATGCTTAGTCGCAAAGACTTCTTGAAGTATGTGTCTACTCCTGTTGACAATGAAGGTAATACAGCTTATATGTTAGACGAAGCTAAAGTTGATTCTAATGCTCGTATGCAGGATGATTTACTTAAAGCATTTCTTAGGTTTACTGGTGGCGATTATGCTAGTCTTGTCGGTATGGCTGTTAACAAGCAGAAAGTTCTATCTATTAGAACTACCGCAGCACAAACTACTGGTAAAAGGACTGTTATTATCAATAGTAAAGGTAATAATTCTAAGACAGTTGATAATGACCAACTAGTCTTGAACTAACTAAATTAAAACGAATATGTACAAATTAAGAGAAGTCGAAAGAGGTAGATATGATGATAGAGGTTACTCTAATGAGCAATCTCTTGCTGCCTTAATGATTCAAAAACCGGAAGAGATTAACAACTTCCTGACTTACACTTATGGTATGGAAGATGACCGATTCCCGCTAACTTTCCTTACAGAAGGACAAGGTGCTGCTGGTGTTCGTGATATTACTACTGTTGAGTGGACTTGGAAGACAATGGGTCGTCAGAGATTCAATGATTACATTGTTTGGGCTGATACTAATGATACTACTCCGGGTATTGGTGGTAAACCTATTAAGGTTGAGTTTGCTACTGGTCTTATTATTGAACAGTACGGTTTGCTTGCTCCTGATGGTAAGACTGCTGTTCGTGTAATGCGTGACCATGGTGCTGGTAGTCATGGTGGACATCTGTATTCTTTGCAGCTAAAGAATCCTGATAAGAGTGCTTATGTTGACCCTGCTAATCTTGAAAAAGGTAAGTATTGGTGTATGTTAGCTCCGTCTATTCCTGAATCTTATTCTAAGGGTAACAAGACTAATGTAATGGGTCCTGGAGTTATGAAATCCCAGCTAGGATTCAAGCGTTATAGCAAGGAAATTGCAGGTAACATTAGTAATGTTATTGTTAGTTATGCTTTCAAGACTAAAGGCGGTGGTACTGATACTCGTTGGATTAACGAAGAAATGCGCCAGTTCGATGTTCAGATGCGTATCTCTAATGAGATTGACTTGTGGACATCTCGTTACAATCGTACTGTTAATGGTACTATTGATATGAAGGATTGGGATAACGACCAACCAATTCCTGAAACTGCTGGTATGTTTGAAATCCTCGAAGAATCTAACTACGATACTTATGGTGAATATTTGCCGCTTAGCAAGCTAAAAAGAACTATTGGTGACGTAGTTGATAAAGATACCGATACTGGTTCTATGGAGATTACTCTGTATGCAGGTAAAGGTGGTATCGAAGATTTCGATATGGCTATCCGTGAAGATGTTAAGTCCGAAGGATTTATTACTCCTCTTGGAGAGAAAATGATTGGTGAAGAAGCAGGTGGTCTTACTTATGGTAAATACTTCCGTAAATATAAGACTATTGACGGACATACTGTTACTTGTATTCATCTTCCTTTCTTGGATAAATCTCCTATTGCTGAAACAGCAAAAGCTAATGGACTTATTCATCCTCGTACTGGCTTACCTATGACATCTCACAAACTGATGTTCATTGACAACTCTGTATATAACGGAAATCGTAATGTTCGTATGGTACGTATGAAAGGTCAGTCTTACCTTGTTGGTGTATTGAAAGGTCTTACTCCTATTCCACCGTCTTGGGGTTCTGTTCCTAGCAATTCTATATCTACGGATATTGATAAGTCTCAATATGAAGTTAAGATGTCTCGTGGTCTGCAAGTAGATAGACAAGAGAAGATGTTCATGTTGGAATGCGTACTCTAAGTTAAACAATTAAAATTGAAATTATAATGGAAGGACAAGCACCAAAAGCCGGAACATTCGGCAGTAGTCTAAATAATCCAAATCCTACGCCTAGTGCTACTACACAGACTAAAGGTCCTAGTGCTACTACACAGGCTAAAGCTCCGGAAACTCTTAGAGAAACCTATGAACAACTTCTTAAAAAAGGAGATGGTTTAGATAGAGACTTCTTTGAAGAAAGATATATTACAATAGCTCTTGCTACTGATATTACTATTAACTCTGTTTATCGTCAAGTTAATGCTAGACATATTGTTGACCGTCATGATAGCATTGGTGGTAGTATTAATTCAGCTAGAATCTTAACTAGCAACTATAAAGAAATGGAAGCATACATGCCTTCTCTTGTTGGTTGCTCCGTTAACTCACAGGAATATATTACTCGTGTTCAACGTTGGTTTAATAGTATATCTATTTCTGTTGATGGTGAGGGAAAGAAACTTAATTGTTCTTTCCAATGGAATAAGAAAAGAGATTATCTGAACTATAAGATAGACGAGACAGAAATTATCGAAGAATACGATAATGCTGAAAAGTCTAATCCTAAACAGTTGAAAGATGCTATTGCTAAATATGTAACTAAGATTAATGCTCTTGAAGCAACTCGTTATCAATACGGACATCCTATTAAAGTAGATGATTATCTAGCATATCGTCATTGTTTACTTTATCCGATTGTAGCTAAAGACGTAGCTATTATTAGCTTCGACCCTCGTGTTAAATTCTATATTAAAGATGAACAACGAGAAAGTAATCGTCTTAAACGTACTCGTATTCAAGCTAACAAGGCAAGACGTAATTATCTTGACGCTATTGATAATGATGCTAAGTTCAAAGCTATTTTCGTATGTTACTCTGCTAGTAACAAACAAGATGTATTATCTAACTTGTTACTTGATAGAACTATTCAAGAAAAGATGCTTGACGACTTTGCAATTAAAGAGCCGGAGAAATTCAACAAGCTGTTTAACAATTCACAAATTGAGCTTCAAGCGTTCATTGAAGAAGCTATCGCCAAAGGTGAGCTAGTTCGTTCTGATGTTAATCAAACTGTTCTTACTCCCGAAGGTGGATTTATCGGAGCTAACATGAAAGAAGCATTGGCTTATTTCAGTAACCCCGAAAATGCTGATTATAAAAGAGCACTTGAAACTAAACTAAAATTATAATAACTATTTATTATGAAAGTAGCAGAGATACATAACGAGTTCATGCTTCTAGCTCAACAAATGGGCATGAAAACTGTGCGAGCAATACTTCCCGAACAGGTAGACGAAATAATCAATTTAGAGACTATCGAATATGTGAAAGATGTTTTCTCTCGTAAAGGTAATCGTGAACTCGATGGTATCTCTGATAACGTTATAAGATTGACAGAACTTAGTCCTCTTCATACTAGTATTAAGATTGACGCTAAACAAGGAGATATAATGTTTGGTACTGGTTATAAGATAGAGTTAAACGACTATCCAACACCCATGTTCTACACATCTATCTACTCCTTTAAGGGGGATAAGTCTTATCGTTGCAGATTGATAGACTTAGACTTAGTGAGTGAAACGATGAACGATTATCATTCAAAGTCTATTGTTATAAGTCCTATATGTTATAAGACCGAATCTAATATTGAAGTGATTGCAACATTTGAAATAGATAAGTTCTTAGTTAATTATATTAAGTATCCTACTCTAATTAGTATTGCAACCGATACTACGAATGAACTATCAGATGTTGCTATGCACGAAGTTATTAAGAGAGCTGTTAATACCTTTAATGCTATCTCTAATAATAATAGTTATGAGAAAGTTTCAAACGAATTATCTAAATTAGAATAAAATGGAAAGACTGTTGTTTGCAGGTAATGTTGCATTAGCTACTACTCCCGCTACTCTAGCTGCTGTTAATGCAGCAGGTATTACAGAGGGTGCTGTTGCTCTTTACGACAACGAAGGTGCAATCATCTCGAAAGCTCTTACTAAGAACATTCCGATGTTTACCTTGTTTGTTGGCGGTGGAGCATTTGCTAATAAGAGCAAGTATACCAATATTGTATCTGATATTGATACTAGACGTTTCTCTTATGTTAAGAGTGTCTATGCTGCCGGAACTAAATTTAGTGCGGAAATTACTGTTCCTACCCCCGTAGAAGGAAAGGATTATACGTTAACTATGGCTAAAGCTCATACTGTTCTTAATGAACGTTATAAGTGGTCAGCTAGTGAACGTGCTCGTGAAGGTGATACTGCTGCTATTATTGCTAAGAAGTTAAGTACTCAACTTAATTCTCTTGGTAAGAATGAAGGATTTACTGCTAGTGTTGCTGCTGCTAAAATTACCGTAACTGGTACTGATTATGAAGCATGGAATCTGATTGCAGGAGATTCATTATTTGGAGCAAAAGTAACTACTGCAAAAGCTATGAAACCAATTAATGATGATGCTGCTCTTAAAGAATTACAGATTCGTTGTATTGGTGGTGAAGGTATAAATTCTACTAGCAACGATGCTCGTAAGTTATATACTTTGCCGGAGTTCTCTAATGCTGGTGGTTGGACAGTGTTTACACTAACTTTCTATCCGCATCGTGACCTTCGTAGTGGTAGTACCGAAAATGTTAAGACTATTATTCATCTTGCTATTCCGACAGGAGCTGCTCAAATAGCTACTCTTGAAACAATATTTGCATCTATTAATACTCCGGCAGCAGCAGGAGCTTAAAGAAAATATTGTAAATATAACTCGTAATAGTTTAATAAAGGGGTTGCTATTAATGTTAAAATTAGTAGTAATCCCTTTAATCATAAATAGGGATGAAGGAAATTATCGAATCTGCTCTTAATCAAGGCTTGAGTTCCTTGATAACTATTTCTATTTTCCTACTATTATATAAATGGTTGGATAATAAGAAGAAGACTGAAAGCGAAAAGTTTGTTAGTTCTATTAGTAGTACTCTTGATGAAGTATCTAAATCATTGCTACAAGTCTCAACGTTTATCACTGATATTACAAAGAATATCATAGATAAAGATAAAGACAAGTGTAAGACTGCAATAGAAGATTCTATGTTCGCTTCGGCAATGAGATTGACTATATTCGTTACTAATACTGTTATTAATAACCACGTCCATACTAATAAAGATAATATACTCGCTAATATCCATAATATAGTTAATGCAGAGTTTTACAGTGTATTCTCTAGCTTAGCTTTATATAAGATTAATGGAGTAAAAGCTAGTGATAATATGAAAAAGGATTGGATGCCGTCAGTGGAGAAATCTATAATAGAAATAGTGTTTAATGACAATCTTAGTAAAGAAGATAAAATATCTAGTTTTAATAATAAAATAAACTTGAAGTTTCAGTCTTATATAACTTATATAACAAATAATACATTAAAGTAATGGACATAAACTTCGATAATGTAAAAAGCAAATTGGTTGATAGAGGTGTACAAGTTGTACACCTCTCCGACATTGGATTCATTCTTACTGACGAAGATATATGTAGATATAATGCTATGATTGTTCTTAGTAATATGTCTAATGTAGAATCTAAACTTAGTGAAGAACAACAACAAAATCTAATTGCAATGTATAACGAATTAATAATAATGCAATGAGAAAGAACGAAAATGGAATGTATACTTATCTTGATGTTCCAAGTAAGTATAATTGTGTTTATAAAAAACTACTTATTAAGTTAAGTGACTTAGGAGTAGATATGATTAAAGATTGTACTTCTACTTGTAAAGGTATCAATCGTCAAGTAATTAATTGTTGGAATATGTTTCAATCTGCTTGTGCAGCTTATACTCTAGGGTATTGGAAGCAAGCAGATTTACTTATTAATTACATTAATAATTCTCTACAATTTGGTTGTGATGAATATACTACTGATGAGAAACCAGTATTTATGATATTTGAACTAAATATACCTATTACTATAACTGGTTCTCAAAAGATAAAATATAATGAAGCTAATTTTGTCATAGCTAATAGAGAATATGTAGTTGAAGATACTCTTACTATTTATCAAGTAATTAATGAAAGAGAAAATATAATAGCTTCAGGTTTATCTGTTAATAGTCCTGTTAAGTTCAATGAATTAGTCCTTAATGCAGAAGTAGGACAAGTTTATATATTTAGAGCTAGTGTAGAAGGACAAGATGGAGAGACTTATTATTCTAATGATTATATTGTAAAATGTGTTTCTGTTCCTGCTATGAACGTAATGTATTATGGACATACGGATATTGCTCCGCAAGTATTTGATAAAATGTCTATTAATGATATTATGGCTATTGAAGGTAACACTCCTAGAACTATTACGGGAAGTAATAATAATACTTTTATTATTAAACAGAAAAAGAAAATCCATTATTTATTGATACCTGATAAGTTAATGACTCTTGTTAAAGCTGAATATGGTACTACTCTTGTTACTACTCTTTGGGACGGAGAAGAAGGTGCTTATAAGACAAATAATCCAGGTGGAATTTATGATGGCATTCATTATAATGTATTCTTCTTATATTCTCCTTCTATATTCGATGATGATATTCGTATAACTTGTAGAAATAAATAATATGAGAAAAGGAATAAGTATAGGTCAGCCTCTTGTTAACAATAGTGTAGATGATAATTATAATCCTCTACCTGATGTTGATGCTAAGTATGGACCTTATAATAGTATTGCAGAAGCTCTGAAAGAATTGTCTCCTGAATTACGTTCGGTAGGTCTTACAGTAGGTATTAAACAAAATAATATTATTAATGAGTATTGGTTTAATGGAGGTATTGAAAACGAGAATCTTGTAATTAAGCAACAAGGTGGTGGAGATGAACCAGTTCAAACTGTTTATATACAAGACAATCCTCCTGCTAATACAAATTCTCTTTGGGTAGATACTTCTGGATTAGGGGCAGCTCTTGAAGAAGATGAAAAGCTAGCTCCTATAATTCAATCTATTCAAGTGATACAAAAGTATCTTGATACTATTGTCCATCAGAGAGATTTAATTATAAATCCAGGTCATGTTAGTAATACTTTTACTAAGTCTGTATTAAAAGAATATACTCCTATTGATCCTAATACAGGACAATTAGCAATTAGAGTTGCTGCTGTTGGTGAAAGTCTTGAACCTGAAACAGATGAATATGAACCAAATACTAAAGCGGTTCGTGGGCATTATGGTACTCTTAAAGAAATCCAAGATAATTTTAATAATTTTGTAGATTATGAACTTCTAATTGCTACTGATGTAAAACGTCTATATACTAAGATTAATGGAGAACCTGTTAATCTTACTGGTACTAGTTCAGGTGGTGGTGGTAGTATTGATTATGAAGCATTAGATAAATTAGATACTATTGGCTTCGTTGCTCCTAATGGACAAGTATATCGTGTTAAGGTTAATAATAACGGACAGCTAGTAGTATATAAGAAAGAATTAGATACACTGCAAGCAGAACCTACTGGTGGACAAGAAGAACCTGGAACTGGTTGGGTATATGTAACTACTCTATATCTACAAAAGTTATATATTAACTCTTTATATTGTGGCGGTATTACTAGTGACGAATACAGTTATAATCCATGCTCTCATAACTTCGTTGAACTTAGTAATCTTACAGGTAAAGATGTATCTCTTAATGGACTATCATTACAGTATTGTACAGAAGGTGGAAATTGGGAAGTACTCCCTTTATGGGGGAATATTAAAGCAGGTTCGACATTCTTAATTAGAGGTGCTCAATGTTCAGTAATGAATACTAATACTACTCGTATTAAAGTTAAGACTTATGATATGGAATGGTATGCTAGCGATGGTAATCTTATTAAGTTTGATAATAAGAAAGCTAAGTTTTTCTTGACTTGGGGAACGTCACCTAGTTCTGTTGCGAATCCTTATAATAACACGACTTCCCCCATAAGGGTATCTAAAGGTTATATTGATTTAGTTGGACTTCAAATCTTAAATGCTGGTGATGCTGATAAAGTTGATGCTGCTGAAAATACTGCTTATGGTTATCTTACTAGTAAGTATTTATTTACTAAGTACTATACTATGGACAATGTTAAGCAAGCTACTAAAGCTCTTAGTGCTAGAAATAACGCTAATGATATGTACTTTGTTAATCTCGAAGCAAACATAATACCTAGAGTAGATTCTTATACTCCACGTGCTAGCTTTGAGAACAAGAATATATTCTTTAATAAGACTTTACTAGACCATACTAAACCTAATAAGGTTACTATGACTTTAGGACGTAAGGCTTGTTATACTTTTAATGAATCTAATGAACCTAATGATGATGCTAGTAGATGTTTCAATTGGGTGTCAGTAGGTTACTATGATGAATATTTATGGTATCGTGCATATAGAAGTGACAATAGTTATACTAATTGGACTAAAGTAGAATCATTTAAAAATGAGACTGGTGTTCGTAAATATTATAATCGTATTCGTGCAATAACTACTGATGGTACTCCTTTTACTACTCATAAAGTAATACTTACTCATTTAGGAGAACAGTATGATACTCATACAGGAGATAAGAATATTTATTATGAGTATTATGTAGGTAGAGACGAAACTTATAAGAGCGATGTTCGTAGATTTGTAGTTATGAGTGAAAATGCAGGGAGCGAAGTTCTTAACTTTGTTCAGACTTCCGACCAACAAGGCTTTAATTGGGATGAATATAATGTATGGAGAATAACTGCCGACCAAATAAAGAAGGACTTTAATAGATATGAAACTAGTAACATATCTGTGTGCTACTTTATGATTAATACTGGCGATATGACACAGAATGGTAATCGTATTAATGAATGGTTAGATTATGAAGCAGGAAGAGAACCACTATACGATATTGCTGAAATGGTAACTGTTGGTAACAATGATTTAACTCCGGCTAATGTATATGTTCTTGGTGATGGTGGTGATAATTCTAAGATTAATGCCACTAATATTAGATTCTTCTATTGTTACGAAATGGATGAAGATAATCCGCCAGTATTTACTGTTGAAGATAAAGAGATATTTGTCGAATCATTATATTCTTTTGATGTTGGACATAATCATTTCTTATGTGTTAATAGTGAGATAAGTGCTAATACTGAAAGAGACGTTTACGGACTTACTACTACTGGTGTGATGTATGATTTGATAAGACAATGGTGTGAAAGAGATGATGCTAATGCAATTAATGCTAAAGCTAAGATAGCTTATTGCCATGAAATGCCTTTTACTATTATTACTCAAAATCTTATTAATTCATTTTATTGGAATAATGAAGAAAACACTAGTGTTGAGAGAAGTGGTAGTAGATTGAATTTCAATACCACTAAAGCTAACGCTTATTGGTTCTCAAAGTTCTTACAGACCCACAATTACCGTTTATGTCTTGGTGGACACAAACATACTTACAGTTGCAGTTATCCGATTTTAGAGAACGAAAACAGCTCTATGAAGCCTATCATACAGGTCACTGCGGACGTTTTAAAGAAGGATTTTAATTCTGATGAATTATATACGGAAACTGTCGAAGGTGCGTTAAAAGGGCAATCTTGCCCTAAATCTTGGGAAAATAATACTAACTTTGATATGTTGAAACACTTGTGTACATTTCAATTAGTAGATGAAATAACTGCTCCTGTATATCTTATGTGTCAGGCTAGTGGATATAAACATACTAGTAATAAAGAACTTCCTAGTCCTAATATTCCGTGGTTAAGATATTTCTTTCCTGCTAGTATTACTATTAATAGTAGAGACGATGTTACGGCTAAAGTTAATGCAGGTCAACGTTATCCTTTCTATATTAAGTATTTCTTAAAGCTAGGCAAGGTAGATGATTTACATTATTACCCTAATTTACAAGCTACTGTTAAGAAACTATCTAATGTATTTAATAATTCCGGTAAGTATAATGTTAATCTTCAAGGATTAAATCCGGCTTATGGAGTTATTGGTGGTAATGGAGAAACTAATAATGGTAATGATATAATTAACGTGAAATTTCCAACTTATAATATTAGTTGATTATGGCAGATAATATTAAAAGGTATAATCCTAAAACTGGTAATTGGGATATAAGTTCTTCTGGAAAAGCTACTGGTATTGTTGTCGAAGACCCTCGTCTTATCGACCCTGAAGTAGCAGAAGAAGGTGTTACTGGTGAAAGTCTTAATGATGTTCTTGTTCGTCATGAAAAAGAATTAAAGAAACATGGTGGATATATTGCTTGGCTTGCCGAACATGGTGGTGGAGGAAGCGGTGGAGGTGGTGGAACTACTAGCGATAAGATTACTCTTACTAACGGTAATATAGTAAAAGAAGGTAATATTAATTATCTTTATTCTACCGTTACTACCAATATTAAGTTAGAGTATCTTATTACTTCTAGTAAGAATAACAAGAGATATTTTATTACTGTTACTCTTGATGGTAATAATATTATCGAAGGAAAAGAAGGTTGGACTAATACTCCTGGAGTTCTTACTATTCCACAGCTAGATAAATTCTCTGCTAATAGTAATCATTCTGTTGTAATTACAGCTAGTGATACAGACGGATTCTCTGCTGAATCTTATCTGCTTAATATAGTAGAAGCTAGTATTAAACTTACTAGTACTGTATCAGGCAATACTGCTACTGTTGGTCTTGATTACTTTTTTACTTATAGTATCACTAGTAAAATTATTGGTTCAGATGTTAATCTTGTTGTTACCAATGTAACTAATGGTGCTACTAAAACTATTGAATTAGGTAAGACAACTTCTACTGCTCCTAAACAAGTTAATGTTAACTTATGGGAACTAGGTAATATTATAGCAGGTAGTTCTTATACTATACAAGCACAAGCATTTACTTCAATGAATGAAGCTACTGTTCAATCTGATAAAGTAACGAATCGTGTAGTTGTGGAAGATGGTGTTAATCTTGTTGTTTTAGTGGAAGGTATTACTAGTAAAGCAGAAGTAGATGCCGGAGTTGAAAGAACTAAGTTCTCTCAAAGTGGTAATGTATCTTTTGCATTTACTCCATATCTTGCAGGAGTTAGTCTTATTTATTATGCAGTTAGAATCGAACATAATGGTATTACTAAAGATATAGGTTACTTTGATGAAGGAAACTATAACGATAATCAATATGTTCAACGTGGTAAACAACAAGTATTTAGTTATGCTATTCCAACAGAAGGAGATGTTATTGGTAATTGGAATATTACACTTCGTTGTTGGTCTGAAAAAGGAGACCCTGTAACTGATACAATTCTTGCTTGTGAAGTAGTATCTAGTTCCCAAGCTCTTATTGCAGACCAAAATCCTAATAATAGTAGGTATGCTAGTTGGCACGTTCGTCAAGAAAGTTTCCCTCAAGTATCTACTACTAAAGTTTGGACTAGTAATGAACCAACGTTTACTGCGCCTGGTTCTATTACTCCTAGTGGTGCTATAACTAATCTTAATGTATATAATACAAACGGAGTACTATCAGGCTTTTTAACAGAGAATGGACAATCTATGTTACGTATATCAGGAGAAGCTTATGGTATTATTGATGTACAACCATTTAAAGATGATATAACAACTCTTAATAACTGGTCGAGACAAGGATTTGGATTATCATGTACATTCAAGTCAGATATTCATCCGTTCTCAAATAGAACAATATTCTTTATAGGGGATTACAATACTGACGAACAATTCTCCGAAGGTATTAAAGTAGGTCTTGAAGATATTATTTGGTCTTATACAGATGGTAATATTAAAGAAACTATTAGTTGTAAGATACAACAGAATGTTATTAATACTGTTGATTTTATAGTTAATAAGAATCAAGGAAAGATGATTGTCGGTATCTTTATCAATGGTATACTTAATGCTGCTCGTGAAATAAAGACTGACTTTACTTGGAAGACTAATTCTAAGATATATCTTGGTTGCGATATTAGTAATTCAGGACAGATTCAAAACTTTGCTGATGTTAACTTCTATGATATTAAGTTGTTCCGTGTTCCTGCTAATGATAAAGAAATTGTTATTAATGCAATGAACTCTAAAGCTAGAGCAACTCTTTTATCTGATGGTAGTGTAGATTTTACTGAATACAATAGAATGAAGTTAAAGAACTTCTTCTCTACTTCTGATTCAGAACCTCATTCTACTCTATGGGACGATATTAACCAAACGTATGCTAGTGTCAATTTCAACAGTCTTATCTCTGATACTACTAGAGTATTACCAGTTGATATAATGTTGATTAATTGCGCTAATACTGGTTTTACTCGTGCTATATTTGAAGAAATCGGAGGTCAGAATAATAATTGGTATAGTGGTTGTACTATAAGTTACTTTAGTCCAACTTCGGGAAAGTCTAGCTCTGAATATACTACTGATGTTTCTGTTTCTAAGCAAGGTACTTCTACTTTGAACAACCTTATTAAGAACTTAGAGATAAGATTCGATAAGATGCTTAAAGATGATGATGGTGGTAATCTTGATTACGAGTTATTCCAACCTAGAGAAACATGGTTTCCTGAAAGACAATTTACACTTAAAGCTGACGTTGTTGACAGTGCTCATGCTAATAATGCTTCTATTGGTAAATGGATTAATGATAACTCGGATTTCTTATTCGAGAAAACTCCGCCTATGGAGCAACTTGAATCTCATCGTCCAGTAGATACTCGTGATAGAACTGTAAAAGATAAGGTCACTATTAAACAAACTCTTGAAGGTTTTCCTATAATACTTCTTATTCAGTTTGATGGAGAAGAAACTCAAACTATGCTTGGTATATATAGTTTTAACTTAGGTCGTGGAGCTTATTATAATATGGGATTCCGATTTATGAAAGACTTTACTACTAAGATAAAGAATACAGCAGGTGAGTATGTTGATAATAAATTTCCTGCTTTTGTTACTTCTTATCATACTTATGCACAAGATGAACTATTCGGAAACATAGACCAAAGAAAAGTTTATTCTTATGAGTTTGGAGAAAATGCGAATGTAATTGTAGATGGAGAAAAGACATTACCATTAGCGTTGTTTATGCAAGATGATTTATCTATTATCAAACATGTAGGTGAATTTAAATATAATGGTGGTAATTGGCTAGAACCTAGTGCACCTGTTACTGACGATAATGTTTGGAGAGCATTACAAGAGTTATTCTCTATCTTTGCTCAAATGACTTCATCAACAGTTAAGAAATACATTTGGAATGAGACTTCCGGCGGTTATGAAGAAACTGCTGGTGAATATCCTGCACAGTCTAGTTGGTCTACACTTGCTGCTGAACTAGATACTAAGTTCTCGATTAAGAACGCTTACTCTTATTTATTGACGTGTGTAAAGTATGGACTTGTAGATTCATTAGGTAAGAACTTAACTTTAGTTTGTTATAATGTTGGTGGGACTAATAAGTGGTTTATTAGATTCTATGATATGGATACTGCTAATGGTCTTGATAACGTAGCTCTTGAATCTGTTGCTAAAACTGCTTGGTTAGATACATTTAGTAATAATGATAAGAATGATGTTAACTCATTAGTTATTACTAAAAACGCTGCCGATGGTGGATATGATACTTATAGTTCTCGTATGTGGGATGTATTAAGAGATACTATTTTTGCCAATACTGGAGTATTCGATAGTTCTCTTGAAACTCTTTGGGACTTATGGAGAAATAATGCTACTATTTGTAAAGATATTAATGATTATATAGATAATTATTTTGCTTCTCAAACTAAAGATTGCGGAGAACTTCTATTTAATTATGACTATAATGTTAAATATCTTACTGCTTACGTTGGTGAATCAGGCGGACAACCTTCTTATGCTAATATTGAGTTTCTACATGGTACTCGTGTTGAGTATGTTAGAGACTGGATGAAAAAGAGAGTTTGGTTCTTTGATGGAGTATTTAAGTATAGTAATGCTGCTAATATCCAACCTTATAATAATAAGGGTACATTCTCCGCAGGTGGTGCAGAAGCTACTAATCCTAAACTTATTATTACATCTAATTGTCCTGCAATATTTGTAGTTAATATTGGCAATACTACCGATACTAGATATTTCTTAGAAGAAGGTAAGCCTACTGAAATTAGATTATCTCCTATTAGTTCTTTCAATACACAAATTACTATTAATAATACTCCTCAAATTAATGATATTGAAGGATTAGGCGGAATGAGATTCCAACGATTTATGTCTACTATGAAACTTCCTAGTTTCTCTAAGTTAGACTTGTCTTCTGTTGATACTCTTAGTGATTCTCCTATTCCATTTGAAACAGTATTCGTTAATGACGAAGGTTATTCTGACGTAAGACATATTGATTTAAGTAATACTAAGTTTTGGAGTGGTAATATTGGACAAGGTACGTTTACGGTTAATATAGAAAAGTATACCAAGTTAAAAGATTTGAATATATCTAGTTCTATTGTAACTTCTATATCTTTGCCTAATGCTTCTCTTGCATCTCTGAATATTATTAATTCGGCTGTTGAAGGTATTAGCTTAGTTAATCAACCGTTCTTGGATAGATTAGATTTCTCTGGTTGTAAACGATTAAAAACTGTTACTATTGATTCTTGTGATAAGATTACTGAATTAAACCTTAGTAATCTAGGAGACTTACATACTATAAGAATTACTTCGTGTCCTAACTTAAAGTCTATAATTTGTACTAACAACGTTAACTTAACTACATTTAATGTATCCAATTGTAATAATGTTGAAATCATTAATGTATCTCAATGTACTAATAAATCATTGACTGTTTATATAGTAGGTGTTCCTAATATTAAAGAATTAAATATATCTAGTACTAATACACCTAATGATATCCAAGCAGCTTCAAGTTTACCTAATCTTAGAACACTTAATATTTCTAATAGTCAGGTATCAGCAATCCAATATGGTAATGCTGCTGTTCCTACCTATAAAGAAAATAAGATATTCGATATTAGTAAACTTAATCTTACTAGTTTATCGGTTCAAAATGCTAAAGGTGTACATTACTTTAAGTTTGATAATAATAGAAATACTCCTTTCAATGTAGGCGGTAGTTTCTTTGTTGGTTGCTCTAATCTTAAAAGAGTATTTGGACATATTAAACTTAATGGTACTTCTATATTTGCTCAATGTGGTAATTTCTATATTCATGAGCCTAAAGAAAAAGTAGAAGGCATTACTCCTGATTATATGGGAGAATGGTTTGGTTCAAATACTAGTACAGAAGAAGGGAAGGCTGCTTGGAATAATAATACTGATTTAGGAACTAATTTTACTATTGGTACTACTAATTGTACTTCTATGTTCAATGCTACTAATTGTAGTATATATGATGTTTATTATTTCTTATATAAGTGTGATAATGTAACTACTCTTGATAGTTGTTTTGCTAGTGCTAAGAATGTTAAATGGGATTTACTAGATAGTCCTAGAAGAAATATGTTTAATCATTGTACTAAAGTAGTTACAATGAACTCATTGTTTTGGGGATTACAAGCACAAGACTTTAAAATATTAACTAGTACTTATGATTATGGTTCTACTGAACATAATGGATTATTTAGTCCTCTTGTTAATTTACAAGCTATGGATTCTATATTTTATTTTGGTGGTACTAGATATACAAGTCCTGCTTTCTTAGCTAAGTTTAAAGGAAATGTTCCTTCTAAACTTAAAAGATTAAGTATTTTTAGTACTGGAACTGTTAAGTTCGTAGATAATATTAATAATTGTCCTAGTGATAGTACTATCAACGACCATCTTGTTAATGCTGATTGCGGAACACTTCTTGCTAATCTTCCTGACTTAGAATATTTAAACACTATGTTTAATGGTTCTAATATAGACTTTAATCAATTAACAGATGAAGATGTAGAAGATGAAGTAAAATATTGTCCTTTGTTCTATAAGAATACTAAACTTAAATATATCCAAGATTCATTTAAAGGACTTGTTGATTCTACTGGTTCTTTATATAATGTATTTGGTGGTACTGTTAAGAATAAGACACAAGTAAGATTTCCGACAGCTTTATATGGTATCTATAATTCATTTAGTTTAGGTTCAGGTTCTAATGTTACTTTCCCAATCCACAACTCAATGTTTAGTAGATTGAAGAACTCATTAAAATATATAACTGGACAACAAGCTATTAATGAAAGTACTTTAGGAAGTTTTCAAGGATTCACTAAACAGTTTATTAAAGAAGGAGAAGAAACATTTCCTTATGATGTATTTACTGGTTGCAGTGCTATTGTTGAAATACCGGGATTCTTTGCTAATCTTGTTCTTCCTACAAATACTGTTGTTGAACTTCCTCTTGATTCATTTAAGACTAATTACAATCTTACTAATATAGCAAACTTATATTTTGATATGAAGAATTGTAAGTATAGTCTTACTGGTAAAGGTTTCTCTAATTGTAAGATAGTTAATGCTTATAGGTGTTTCTCTGAAACAGAGAATACTTACGTTAAGAAAGGTTCTGTTCCTTATGGACTATTCTATATGGAAGCTACTAATAATTATAGTTGGAAAGGTTGGAATGAGACTGATGCTTCTACTAATAGTATAAATGAGAACTACGGTATTGATGAACATGGAGAATGGATTCCTGATGAACAAGCACCAATGCCTACTGAAATCACTTATAATAAACAGAGAACTCTTCCTAGAAAGACAATAGTTAATATGTCTTATTGTTTAGAGAGATTTCAAAGTACGGAAGCACAGGCTTATACTATGAATTATGGTAATCTTACTCCAAGTAATTATGGAGATATTATAGTACCTAATGAAAAGTATAATCCAGTTAAGTATATTCTTAATCCTAATTATGACCCTAGAGAATATCTTGATGAAGAGCAGACAATGATTAACTATAATAGAGATATTCACAGAGTAATCATAAATAAAGACTATGATAAATATGAATATGCTTGGAATGAATATGCCTACGATGGACTTAGTGGACTTGAAGATATTATATTAAATAGTAGTCTTTATACAGCTGTTTCAAATGGAACAATAAATTGTTCTCCTACTATACCTGATGTGTTTAAAGATGCTGCTGCTTCAATTGCTCCACCTAGTTCTGTTCATGCTAATAGAAAAGTATTAAATTACTTATGTTCGCCTGACTTATTCTATTATTGTACTAATGGAACTAACATGGTTATTGATGGTGTATTTAATGGTAGCGGTAGACCTAATGGAAACCCAACATACGATTACTTTAATTATGGTATTCGTGGTCGTATTCCAACTAACTTATTTAAACCGGTTAGTAATGTTACTAATTTATCAATGACATTCTATCGTTGTCCTTTAATTCTTCCATATAAATGGAATAATTCCACAGGAGATATTGGTGAAATGTTCTCTAAGGAAATGTTCGCAGGATTAACTAAATTAACTAATATATCTTATATGTTCTATTTCTGTGTAATTCCTGCTGATGTTATTGTGCCTGTTGAATTTGTAATTGATTGTATTAACTTACAGGATATATCTTGTTTGTTCTTAGCAGCACAATTTGAATCAACTGCTAGTCAAGCACAACAAATAGACGATAATATATTCGCTAAGAATGTCAATCTAAAGAATATTAGTTATGCTTTTGCTAGTGGGCAAAGTCAGGGCGATTGGTCAGGTAGAAGCCCTAAGAAGATTGGTTCTACATTGTTTAATGCTAGTAAACATAAACAGCTTACTAATGTTACTGGTGTATTCTATAATGCAACTTCTACTACTGGTAGTGTTCCTGAATTTTGGAATTGGCTAAATAGTCTATCCTCTGTTAATAGAGCGAACGTGTTCTATGCTATGCGTAAGGCTAATCTTACTAATGGTAATAGTGTTCCTAGTGGATGGGATACAGGTATGGTATAACAAAAAGTTGATAATAGTATTGTATAATTAAACAAAATTTAGTTTCTTGTAGCGTCCCCCATAAAGGGGTGAGTATTAACAGTAATCACATCTCTTTACGGGGGAATGTTACAAAGACCAATTAATAATCATTTAAAAGTAATTATCATGAATAATCGTATTTATAACAGAGCTAATGCAGCTAATAGTTTACAGATTTCTATAATGGGTAACGTTGCTGCTGTTGCAGAGTTTTCTATTTCTGATGGAATGGGTGGTAAAGAACCTTTCCTATTAAAGAATATAACCGAAGACCCAATACAAGTAGAAGTAGTTCTTGCAGGTATGGAAGAACCTATTACTACAACTATTTATTCCGGTTGGAATGTTGAGTTAGTTAAACAAGTTAATAACGCTGTTGCTGATACGTTACAATATGGGTACTAATACTGGACTTGGTATAGGTATCGGTATTCCTTTTAAGAACAATGCTCTTGGTGGAGATAAGCCTTATTTTCCACCAGAGCTTAAAGCTCGAATGATTGGTGTTTGGACTAATTATGGTAAGAAGAATACTGATACTGATAGGAATATTATTAAGAATAAGATTCCTAATGCTGGCGGAGATTTAGAGATTCTAAATGCTGCATATAAATTAAATAGTGGATTCGGAGAATATAGCGAAGATTTTACTACTTGGACTAAAAGTGGTAAGATAACTTCTGTTGATTCCGAATCTTTTGATTTTGTTACCAATGTTAATTGGAATTTATTATATTATAAATCAAATATTGGAAAAGATATACCTTCTTTTAAAGTTCGTATTAAACTTAAAGGAGAAGGCAAAGTATTTTATAATTATATAACTTCGGAAGGAGTATATACTAATGAGGCTATTACATCAGAAGAATATGTAACTCCTATTAGTTATAATACTAAATATACTGGTGAAACTCCTGTAAATTGTGGATTTTCTATTGGTATTACATCAGAAGAAAGTAGTGGAACTATAACTCAAATTCCAAACTTTGAAGATGCTTTTGTTACTGATGGTATAAATGATATGATTGTTAGTCAAAAGACTCTTCAAGAAATGGGAGTTACTAAAGAACTTACTATTGTTAGTATGATTCATCAAATATCTTGGAGAGGTTCTGCTTCTGTTCCATTAACTAATTATATTAGACCTAAAACTAATGAATATGTAAGAAGTTATGTTTCTAATATTGGTAAAACTGGAATATATGGATATGTATGTTATGATATTAGTAATTCCGGTGCTGGTAATAGTCATGTAGTAAATACTATATTAGGAGATAAAAACGATTATTCTATAAATATAGTAGGCGATTTATCACAAGGAAAGTTTAGTGTACAAGGATATATAGATGATAATGGTAATATACTTGAAACAAGTAGTGTTGCTCATTATTGGACTTTTGCTGTATTAGGTAAAGCTACCGAAGATGAGATTAATCTTATCATTGGTAACTATAATCTTGACCGTAGTCTTAAACCTGATATATTATGTAATATAAGTAAACAAGGTATTACTAATGATAATCATGCGGAGTTTAATGATAAACTTATTGATTATAGTGGTAATGGCAGAGATATTCAAATGAATAATCTAGCTTGGAAAGGTGGTAGTGGTATTGCTGCAAAACCTTTTGAGACTATTAAAGATTACAGCATTATTCCTGATGAAGCTAGACAAGAACTTACTATCTATAATGAGTTTTGTTATAAAATAAAGTCCAATACCTTAGGTTATTATTGGACAGTACAATCTATTATAAAAAATAATACTTCATATCAAGTAATTATAGTTACTGACAAAGATTGTTATTGGGTCAATGTAATAAGTTTTATAAATAGTGAAGGGAATAAAGATAGTATAAGAAAAGAATATCCAGTACAAGCTAATACTCCTACTCAAGTTATTATATGTGGATTAGACCAATTTGAATATCCTGAAGGTATAGAACCAACTACTGCTGTATCTTATGTTAATCTTAAATATGCAGGAGAAATAACTGTTACATTTATCCCTAGTTATAAAGGAGGATTATTACTTGATGGTATAACTGACTACGGTAAGGTGATAGGGATGCCGGTTTACAAGGATTATACGGTAGTAACCGATAGAGAAATATTTGCTAATATTGGAGCTATATTGTCAAAGAATAATCCGGGGGCATTTGTGGAAACTGCCGGAAATAGTGTTTATAGTTTTGGTCAAGCTACTTCCGGTCTAAAATTTATTTCTACTAGAAGTATATCTTATTTATCTAAATACTCTTATTGCGGGCAATCTATAACAGCAGGTGCAGCAGAAGATGGAACTGATATGTGGTTAGGCACGATTCGAGATAATGATTCTCGTTTCTTCAACGGAGCTATCTACTCTCTCATGTCCTTCCCTTATAGTATGTCCGAGTTCTTGATAGAGCGCCAGTTGAAGAAGCATAAGCTGGGTACGCTGTATCCGGATATGGTGGAGTTTAGACCTGTTATTAAAAGTAGTGTTGAATTAGTGAATAAGCCATCATTTGCAATAAGAGGTACTTCTACATTGTTAAATGCAGGAGATTATATACCTGAAAACAGTGAAATATGGGTAGTGATAACTATGAATAACGCTGCTGATAGGATAACTAAATTTGTTATCAACGGTAATACTATTGATATTCCTAGTTCTGCGTATAATCCTTCTACTATGAAATATAGTTTTCCTTTCACAATAGATAATAAATCTCCGCAGAAGATTACTATGACTATCGAACAGGATGAAAACTACGTAAAATTTGAACCTGTTATTACAAGTAATGTAGAATATGTTAGGTTAGATTTTTATTTAAATAATTATCAAAAGAGAATTAATATAGGCGATTATATACCTAAAGATGCTTATCTTAGAGCCAATCTTTATCTAAAAAATAATGTTGATGAACTTACAGTATTTACATTTAACGGAATAAATATTGGTTATAGAAGAAGTTCCGTTGATGATACGGCTTTTAATATTAACCAAATATATAATTATGATTCTCCGCAAGAAGTAAACATCACTGTTGACGAGTACATTAGATACGAGGATATTGTGCAACCTTATCCAGTAGTATTCCAAATTAAAGATAGGAATACTAATCAAATATATAGTTGGGGAGACAAGATTAAAGTAGGAAGTTCTATACGGCTTAGTCAAGGTGAAAAACCAAATCTTCTTTCTGGATTATATAGTATTCAGAGTTACGAATACGAAGGAGAAACGTATAGTTATAATCAACTAACTAATCTTAATATTATATTAACTAAGCAATCTATTTCATTATCTTGTAATAAGATTTGGCTTCTTGATAACAACGAACCTAAAGTAATCCTATCTCCTAGACTACTACGTATTCCTAACTCTAGTTACAAGATATTGGGTTATATTCCCGATATATCCGGTCATGGTAATCATGGAGTTATTCATAACTCGGCTTATGGAGAAGGTAGTGGGGTTAATGAAGATGGTTCATACCAGTTTGATGGTGTAGACGACTTTGTTGCTATTCCTACTTTGTCTAGTGGTGGTAAACAGGTGTTGATGAAGGCGAACTGGCAATCTATTGCCGGTACGGCAATTTTATACGACCAAAGAACAAATGGAGGTTTTGCTATATTTAATAGCGATTTTGATACTAACGAAAATAAAGTGCCAGCATATAGGGCAAGAAATATAGGAGGTAGTACTTATATTGATGGAATACTTAATAAGTATATTTATGCTAGTGAATTAAAAAATATAACTCACAATATTGTTGAATTATATGACCCTAAATTGAATATAGGAACGCTTAACCCAAAAATAGGTAGTTCTTTCTTAAATTCTAGTTATGCTCAAATGTCTCTCTACGACTTCATGCTCTTCGATGAAATCTCAACAGACGATAAGATTAAAGAGCTGAATAAGTATGTAGGTATTGAAGCTAAGGTAGAATTACCGCCTTATTACTGGGATACTTATGGTAAAACTAATCTTGATGCAGATAAAGCAACTATTCAACAAAGAGGTGTAGCCATAGGTGATTATGATTTAACTAATTATAATCATGTTTACGAAGGTATGAGTGGATATAATGGTTATCCGATAATACTTAGTGGAGCTAATAGGACTTATCAAGATAAAGCATCTTATGTTAATGTAGTTGGAGATGATAAGAATGTTATTAATTTAACTAGGATTTCATTTAATACAGCTTCTATATTTAGTTATGTAAAACAAAATGGAGTATTAACTAGTTATAATAAAGATATAGAATCTTTTAAGATTAAAGTAACTGGAATAGATTACTCTAGGTTTGTTATAAAATATAGTTATATCTCCGAAGCAAATGCTACTGCTAAAACTACTATGACTATTGCTTCTGATAGTATTTACGAATTGCCTAAATCGTTTGCAAGTGATGGGAGTCTAACTTCTTCTGATGTTTGGATAGGAATTAACTTTACTAAACAATCAAACGATATACCTGATATAATAGAAGATGTAAATGTAACTATTGAAGTTCTTCCTGAATATGAAAATGGTCTAGTATATGATGGAATAGAGGATTTTAGTGATAATAAGAATGTTCCTATACTTACAGACTTCACGTTCATTATTAAAAGAGAAATATTGGGTTTAGAAACCAATGAGTCAATGTTAGTAATTAAAGGAGATAAAGTATATAATAACGGAATTGGAAATGCTTTTATATTAGAATATAATAGTAATGGTGTAAATTATGTTTATAGTTATGGTAAATTAAATCAGATAAAACGAGACGATTCTAAGATTATTTATTTAACTCCTGAAAGTTATAATGGTAATCCTATTATAAAAGGTGAAAATGGAGATAATCTAGGATTAGTACTTAGTAGACATTGGAGAGGAATAATCTATAAAACAGTTCTATATTCCAAAACTATCTCGTTACTGCAAATTAACTTCCTAAAGAACCTGATGGAAAAGGATGAAATAATTGATTTAAATAACCCAATATTTATAAAAAATGAATAAATGAAAATAATGCCTTATAAACTACTTAAAGTAGTTTATATAATACTTGCTATAATTGCAGTAGTTATGTATACATTAAGTTTAATATTTAATATTTAAAGATTATGATTGATTACATTGTATTTCCTGTTGCTGATATAGATGAAGAGAAGTCAGCAAAGATTGATGAACTTAATTTAGTTCCTCGTAGTAATGTTAGTAAAAACAAAGTATTGATGAAGTGCCAACATTATAAAGAAGTGTTTCCTGAAAAAGTAACTAGAACAGTTACTACTGATGAAGAAGGATTGGAAATTATTAGTATTGAATATCCTTATGAAACTTATTCTAATGAAGCACTTGCTACTTTATTGTCAAGTCCTGAATGGAATCCTAAAGAAGATGAGGTAATAGAAGATTCCCCCATAGAGGAGTGACATTACTTTTATTGCTTAATTCTAAGCCCTGCTTATAACAAGTAGGGCTTTTATTTTGTTCATACTATACCTAACTTTTAATAAAATTATTATTTATAGCTAAAATAGATTAATGGTCGAACTTCTTATATTATCCTTTGTTATGAGTGTATAGTAGCTGCTATAAGATATTCTTAATTTATTAATCTAAACCTTATTTATTATGCAAGTAATTGAAAAAGTTAAAGTCGTTCCCGAAGGTTATAATGGTGCAGGGATGGACGGTTATGGTCGCCGTGATGTTAACGGTAAAGCTAATGCAGGTCTTACGCTTGGTATTATCGGTACTGCTCTTGGAGCTTGGGCTTTATTTGGTAATCGTCGTTCTGCTGGTGTTCTCGGAACTGGTGCAGGTCTTATGGGAGACGGTTCTACAAACATTAATGTAGTTGGTGCAGGAATGGGAAGTGCTGGTGCTCCTACTGCTTTCCAAGCATGGAGTAAGTCTTGTGAAGATACTCTTGCTTTGCAGGGTGGTTTATATCAGTGGGCTTTAACTCAACAGAGCCAACGCTTCCAAGACCGTCAGGTAATAGACAGCGAAATGTTCGGTTTGTATAAGTCACAGATTGATGCAGACTTCTTGCTGTACAAGGGAAACCGTGATAACTATGATTCTCTTAAAGCAGAAATTAGCGAACTTAAAACGCAAGTTGCTGTTAGTGCTGCTATTCGTCCTTATCAGGATAAACTTATCCAGTGCGAAATCGAGAGAGCGTTCACCGCAGGTATCAATTATGTCGATAAAAAGACTTGTAATGTTATCTATGGTGTTACTTGTCTACCTAATGAGCCTACTACAACAGGTCTTGTTGGTAGAAATGCCAATGGTTGTCTACCGTGCGGATTTACTCAAACTGCTAGTACTCCTGCTACATAATATTACTAATCAACTAAAGAATAAGTTATGTTACCTATTAATCAAGTTATACTGGGCGGAACAGACCCTTTGTTAAATACTGGAAGTCTTACAGACCAAATCCAATATTTAGAAGAACAGAAGCGACTTATTGAAGCTAGGCAAAAACAGATTCAACAAGCTGCTAATGGACAACAAACTTTGCAACAAGTTAGTCCTCAACAAACTGCTAAAGTAAGTGTTTGGGACTTGATTGATGCAGAGATTGAACCTCTTACTAATGAACAAAGAAGTATGCTTGCTACTAATGAAGAATATGTAGCTAATTATAATAATCTTCAATCTATGGTTCAAGCAGAAGTTCTTAATTTAGTAAGAGCTAATATTGAGAATAGTCCGGAAGGCAAAGCTCTTTTAGATAATCAACTAAAGTTAGTTAAGAATCTAAAGACCAGTATAATCGAGATGTCACAAAGAGAGATGCAATTGTTCAATGCTTTTAAAGAAGCTAGTGCAAAGAATCCTTCTCTTACTTATGATGAATTTATTAAAACTATGAAGTAATGGTAGAGGTAAGTGTAGTAAAACAAAAGCTGCAAGATTACATTGTTAATCAGATAGATATTCTTGGCGAATCTAATCCAGCTATTAAGTTAGTTAAGCCTTTGGCTAAACGTGCAATTATTAATAACATTGATAGTTTTGATAAGTTTATCAATACTATTGCTAAAGACGGAAAGATTGATATTGAAGGTATAGTTGACGAAGAGATTGAAATAATCAAATCTATTCCTAACTTTGATTTTAATATTCCAGTTTTAGGTAATGGTAACATCTCTAACGGTAACATAACTCTTTCTATTCCTTTTATTAATAAAGGAATTATGTTTAACCAGTCTGATTTGGAAACATTCAGACAACTATTAACTAAGTAATATTATTATGAGAGAAGTACCATACGAGACAGACCAAGATGTTCGTGCTCGTTCTCGGAGAGACAAAATGTACGAACGAATTAATGATTTCCTTGCTCGTGGCGGTCGCGGAAGAAGTGGTCGTGGCGGACGTGGAAGAGGAATGATGAATCGTATTGGATATAAGACTTACGACAACTACGACAGGGATGAACAAAGAGGCTACGGTGAACGTCATAGATATGATGAAAGTCGAGGTTATGATGGAAGTCATGGCTACGATGAAGAAGAACGTATGCTTCTTATGCAAATGCTTGGAGTAGATGGAAACGAACGTTATAATGATTATGGTGATGAACATTTTAATAAGCAGGAAGCTAAGCGTACTGTTGATGAAATGTACCATGTCAAAGACGGTAAGAAATATATCGGTGAGAAATACGATATGCAGAAAGCTCATGAAGTTTGTAGTAAATTCAAAGATAAACTAGAAGATGAAGTAGAAGTTGCTGATGTTTATGTAGCTATTAATGCTCAATATCACGACTACTGTGAACTATTCGAGAAGTGGTTCGGAAAAGGAAACTTTGACGATATGATATTTGAGAGTGCTATCAGCTTTTGGTTTGATGATGTAGACTTCGGAGAAGATAAACTCTGGAAATACTTTAATGAATTGAAGTAATACAAGTTCTGTTATATTCCTAAAGAGAGATTACTAAATAATAGTAGTCTCTCTTTTCTTTTTAAAATAAAGTTTTATATTTGCGCCTGTAATATAAAACTTAATGCTTATGGGAATATTTGTTAAAGTGTTGTTTGTAACTATAATAGCTATAACTATTATAGTATTCGCATGGAAAGAGATTACTACTATCCTTCCTGTGAAAGTCGTATCTTATGTAAAGATAGCAGGTGTGCTATTAAGTGTTATTCTAGGTACTCTATTATTCTTATTGTAATATGGACTTCGGGAATATACTTAATGAGATTCTACGTACTACTGCTACTAGTTTCGATTTCGCATTTGTTATCTGTGTTAACATAATTGCATATTTTGTGATTAAGGTTATTGATAAATTAAATGGAGTGAAACCAGTCTTAGTATGGCAAAAAAGAGTAGTAACTCTTGTGTGCGCATTGTTTCTAGGAATAATTTATTATTCTATGAAACTAGGTGATGTGAGAATAGTATTAAATTCTGTAATACTATCTCTTGTAGCATTTGATGTTATAATTAAACCTATAATAAAGAAATTAGGAATAGATTATAAACATTGATTTAATAAGATAGAAAGATAGATAGAATTAGCTACTCTATCGAACGAGTTCCGATACTCTTCTTTCTATCTTTAATTATTAATTATCGGAATAAAAATCGGTTATGGAAGAGATTTGGAAAAACAATTGAAATTGCTCCTAATTACGAAGTTAGTAATTTAGGAAGAGTTAGAAATAGAAAAGGTTTAATATTAAAACCTAGTACTTCTCATGGATATTATCATATTATACTTATGAATAATAAGAAAAGAATAAGTAGGAATGTCCATAGACTAGTTGCAGAAGCATTTATTCCTAATCCTAATAATTATCCTTGTATTAATCATAAAGACGAATGTAGAACTAATAATGTTGTTGATAATCTTGAATGGTGTACTTATGAATACAATTTAAATTATGGGAATAGAAATAAGTTAGCAAGTGAAAATAGAAGATTTAAACAAGCTAAATATAGCGAAAGAAACGTTAGAATAACATTCTTTAATACTAAAGAAGTAATAGAAGTTGGAACTATTAGTGAAGCAGAATATATTACTGGTGTTACTAGAATGAGAATAAGAAATAGTTTAAGTAGTACTGGAAAACATTTAAAAGCAAGGTTTTTAAGTAAGTTAAATCAAGTAGTTATATTTGAAAATATATAAGTACTATTAGTGAGAGTAGTAAGTGAGAGCCGGCTAGCAATGGTCGGCTCTTACAGTATATGCACCTCTTTATGGGGGAATAAAAACTACGTCCCATGCTCCTACGCTTTCATAGAAACCCACCATTGCATTTTAGTGCCTAACCTTAACTTACTATTATCCGATAGGCTTGCATGCCTCTGTGAGCCTTAAAATGCGTCACGTGTATAAAAATGTTTACAATGCGAACGCTTGTAAGCTAGATAGTAAGTTAGATAATAGTGCTGAATCAAAATTATTAATAAAAGTCTTGTTAATACTAATATAATAACTATATTTGTTATAATACTAATTCAAAAACAAAAGTAATATGGCTTCATTAAATCAAATTGTATCTGAAATAGCTCATGCTATTCATCAGCCTAATAACTTTACTACGAGACAAACTATTCGTAGTGCAGTTATTCATACGTTCAATGAACAGATAAGACAGACTTATGAGCGTCATGCTAATGTCGATAAGATATTAATGCAGAGATATAGAGTAAGTCTTATTAGTGTTCCTGACGGAGATATATTTCAAAGTCTTGTAAGTACGAAGTATAAAGTTAAAAGAAGCAAGACTAGAATACCTAGACCAGTTCGTCTTGATAATAATCTTCCTTTTGTTAGTGTTCGTACTGTTGGTTATGATAATATGGCTATTCCTTTTATTAAAGAAGCAAATGCTCAATTTTATAAAGCATTGCCAGGAATGTGTACTAGTCTAAGTTATGATTATATCAATGGTTATCTATATGTTAATGGAAATGGTAATCCGTTGATTGAACCACTAGGACATATTGTTATTGAATCACCATTTGAAATACCTACTGAAATTCCTATTGAAACAGAAGAAGGAGTTGAATCCAACTTCGATAATGATGATGAATTTATCATTCCCGAAGATATGGTAGAACGCATTAAAGACGTAATCTATAAACGTAATCTACTTAATGTAGAGAGAGTAACTAATGAAGTCCCAGTTAAGGATGATATAAATAAACAACAAATAGAAGTATAATTATGGCTAGCGGTGAAAGATACGACCACAGAAATATGTATACTAGCTTTATAAAGACAGCCGAAGAGGATTATGTTCTCGTGTCTGAAAAGATAGCTAGATACAAATCTTTATTATATAAAATCAAATATTCTATTGAACAGAATAGAAATGCTATTGAAGCTATATTTGATGTATGTGTCTATAACTATTGGGAATGGAATACTGATGAACTAGATATTGATAGAAAGATGGAGAAAGCAATAGATGCTAAGTTCACTAAATTCGATTCTTCCAAACAATTAAGATACGGTAACATATATCGTAACTTAAAACAATACTTTAGAGTACTTCGTAAAATAAGAGAATATGAGATAAGACAGCAGAGAATTAAGAATCGTAAGAGTATTACTCATTCTCAATATGAAGCCTATTGCAAGTTATTCTTTAGAGAAGTATCTAAAGAAGTTCTAAGAGGAAAAGTTTATAAGTTTGAAAAGAGATTAGGTTGTCTTATTATAGAAAGGGTTCTAGTTAGAGATAGTTTTACTACTGCCGATGGAAAAGTTGTTAAACTCAAGAAGGTTATTGACTATTATAAAACAGAGTTAAATAAAAGAAATCTTCTTGCTCAAGGGCTTATTCCTTATAATAAGAAAGACCATGCTGCTGCTTTACTAAGAGGTGAGAAATACGAAGGAATTAAATATGTGGAGTATCTTGATAATCCTTATTATTGTAAGTTACTTATGATTGACGGTACGATTAAGAATAGACCATTGTTTAAATTCTATGGAACTAATCTTCACATGAAACGTAGTAATGATGATATACTATCTGAATGTAAAACTGTTGAAGATATTATTAATGTTGATACTGATATTAATAATCGTCTTTCTTTAATTAATAAGTTTGACCCAAGTTACACTATAAAATATATTAGAAATAATGAACAAAGAGCTATCTTCCGTAGAAACTATTATCGCAAGACTTGATAATGATTTCAATATTATGAGTAGTGATTATATACCTAGAGTGGGTGCTTGGTGTATAGATGCTATGAATGAAATGGGTATTCTTCAATATGAAGAAAAAGAAACTACTGTTGATGTTGTTGATAGAGTTGCTTATTTCCCATGCTGTATGAACGCTTTTAAAGTTTATGTTGAGGGTTGCGAGATTTCCCCCTTAAAGAAAAGTAAATGCTCTTGCTCTTCCGGTACTACTGAACATTTCGTCCAAGATAGAGAAAGAGCTAGAGAACGTGAAAGTAAGCGTACTGTTGAGATTGACCCCGAAGGTTACGAAGGAAAGAATTATGTATATCTTCGAGATGCTAATGCAATCCAATTAAACTTTGATGCAGATGTTGTTACCGTATCCTATCTTACAGTTAAAACTGTATATAGTGATACGTTTCATTGTAATATACCTGTTATTCCTAATAACGGTAAACTTATTGAAGCACTTGAATGGTTCTGTATGTGGAAGTTACTAAGTAGAGGATTTAAACATCAAGTCTATTCTTTACAAGGTGCTATGCCAGTTAATCCATATTTGTTATGGAGAGATTCTCGTGATAGAGCTAGAGCTTCTGTTATTAATGAAAATCAAGATGCTAACGCTTATAAAGGTTGGTCGTCATTCTTTTATAATTCAACGTTTAGACCGAGAGAATAATGGAAATAGTTAAAGAATTAAATAAAGATGATGGGTTAGAATTTATAAAGAATGGTTCTATAACTCATGCTTCTAATGTAGTAGTTTCTAAAGATGGCAATTCTATTCAGAATGAAAAGTCTTTAGAAACTATTGCTACGTTTAATAATACCATTGTTGGTATTGTGCCTTGTGCTACTGAACTTGTTATCTTTACTAATGCCAATGAAATATTTAGATATAACGAGTTTACTGGTGAGACTATTAAAGTAGCTGCTTCATGGGAATGGTATGGTGGAGAAGTATTTGGAACTTATACGTATAATGTTCGTGGAGACTTAATCATAGCTATTAGTGAACGTAATCCTAGAGAAGATGTGCCACTAAAAGTTATAAATCTTAATAATGCTGATTTAGGTTCAGATAATATCTTTACTCTTAATCCTAATATTCCGCAAGTTACTGTAACTGATTACAGACAGATGGCTGGTGGAAGAATGAGAATGGGAACTTACTTGTTATTTATTAGATATGAAATAACAGATAATGAATATACTAGTTGGAGAGATTTAGGAGTTGTAATTTATCTATCTAATGAATTAAGTAAAGAGACTGTGTCTTCTGTAACTATTGAAGGAATTAAAGTGCCAGCAATAGTTACTGTACCTACTCATATTACAGCTACTTACGAACTATATGATTATTCAAGGGAAGACACTGATTACGCACAGTCTTATATCTATGCTAAGTTAGAGATGGTTAATAAGACTACTAATAAGTTTAAATCTTTTCAGATAGCTTATGTTTGTACTTATAAAGATGGAACAGAAGCCTATAACTTAGGTAGTTACCAATTCAACAAAGAAAACAAATATGATATATATGGTATTCGTTCTGGTAAGACTCAAATGTCTGTTGATGAAGTATTAGTGTCTGCTAACAACTTTAATCTTTATAATATCAAAACAATGTGTAACTATAATAATAGATTATATGTTGCTAATTATAAAGAAAAAAGTAGAAAGCTAGATATTGATAGTTTCGATACTAGTGGAATTAAAGTTGGTGTTTGGAATGAAACAGACAATCATGGAAATAAATTAAAAGATGATTCTGGAAAAGAAACTGTTATAGGTGTTCCAAAACCTATTGAAGATGAAGTTTATAGATTCTATATTCATTATGTTTATCCTGATGGAAGTTATACTGATGGTATTCTTATAGAAAATAACAATTATCGTCATAAAGATACTAATAATGGTTTTTGGGTAAAAGACCCAGTACAAATTGTTATAGGTAGATATTATAATACTTCGATTAATAAAGATGTCGATATTATGATGGATTGTTATGATGATACTAAAGTGTCTGATGTAAAGGCTGCTATTGAACAAGCTAAAAAGGATTATCCAGGATGGTATGGGATTACTATTATGGATAAACTTAGTCTTATTCAAATGGCAGAAGAGGCTAAGATAGATTACTATTGGTTTAATCTTGACCCACGGTTTATGGATGGAAGTACTACTAGTTCTAGTCCATACTACAGAATGAAGTTCTTATGTCCATTTACTAATAACAAAGGAGATAGATTATTCAGAACTCCACATCAAGTAAAAGGAAACTTTACTTTTAAGAACATACCTATGTATGAAGGATTCGTAGGTTACTTTATTAGCTATGAAGAAATAGATAGTATTCTTATTTGCGATGGTATAGTAGACCAACATAGAGATGAAGGTTTTAGCAATGATGTTCTTAGAGAATCTAGTTTTAATAATCTAGCTGTATACTCTAGTAGTTATCAATTCTATTCAGACGATATATATGTTCTAAAAAAGAGTGGAACTCCAAATGTATTTGTTAGTCTTGGAACTCTTAGTTTTCAAACTAGAGATGGACAAACAGCTAATAATAGAGATACTATTAATGCTTATGTAGTTAAAGACTGTGCTAGTAATTCTATTAGAGAATATAGTCATGTAAATAGCTCTGATTTTTATGCAGCTAATAGTATATCACAAATTGGAATAACTTCTAAGATTGTTGCAAATAATGCTGGTCAGTATTTTAAAATTGGAATTCCTTATAGTAGTGCAGGACAATTAATCTCTACTAATATACTTACAGAAGGAACAACCACTACTAAATTACTTACTAGAGGTAGACTTCTTTATATTAATCAAGAAATATATACTAAGAAAGAAGGAGTTAAACTAATACGTCTAGGGCAGAACAAATATGTAGATGGAGAACCTCTTCCATTAGTAGGTTACGAGTATGGCGAAAATGGAATGAGACAAAATGTTACTGGATATATTAGTATGGATTCTGCTATTATAATATTTGATAATGCAGGAGTTACTTATTCAGGAGATTGGCAGCCTGTATATGGTTCGGTAGATAGAAAGTTCTACGGTATATATAGAACGGCAGTAGGATTAGAAACTATTGATAATGCTGTTAGAGATGTAATGCACATTAATGCAGTCAGATGTTATAAACAACTTACTTATTTACCAAGTGCTAAGATTAAAGTAGGAAAGATAGAAGATACTTACTTTACTTATGCTAGAGGAGATGCTGGTAACTTTGTGAACATATCTAATAGACAATTAACTGCGTCTATTCTTTACGGGTTATACGAAGTATCTAGTATATACGTTGATTATGCAAGACCTAACATAAATGCTTATAATCCTAATGCAGTAGCTAATCAAGTAGAAGTCTACGGCAAGTTTATTCGTAGAAGTAATGTTCTTCAATCTGAATCTACTAGTAATGCTTGGAGACAGTTTCCTGCTGATGGATATAAGATAATTAGCGAGAACAAAGGTAACATCATTAATATACTAGGAACTGGTGTTTATCTTATTGCTCATTGTGAACATTCAATGTTTATCTTTAATCGTGATTCTACTCTTGCTACTAAAGACAAAGATGTACAGATGTATATGCCAGATGCTTTCGATACTGAATATCAAGAAGTATTTACTAGTGAGAAAGGATATGGTGGACTACAAGACTTTGGAGCATTTACTTGTAATGAAGTTGGTTACGTATTCTTTGATAAGAGCAAACGTAAGTTATATAGATTCGATGATAAACAACTAAATGATATTACTACTGGTATTCAGAGTGTATTAGATAAATACGTTAATAAGAATACTATTGTTAATATAGGAATGGACAAAGAATCTAATCGGCTTATCTGCTCCTTTACGGGGGAGGAAAAGGTCTTCACATTCTCCTATTCTTTAGCTGCTAATAATTGGATAAGTACTCATAATTATTCTGGTAAGTACTTCAATACTAAGACAGAACTATATCAAATACCAGATAGTACTCCAAAAGTAATATATAAGAATGGTAGTCCTAAAATAAATGGAGAACTATTATATCCATATCTTAATTACGAGTATTGTACAATAGATGATAACAAGAATCCATTTTATATTAGTGAAGCTGTTGGTTGTGCAGTAGTAGATGTAGTATTTAACTTAGAGTTCGATACAATTAAGTTACTTAACTACATAACTTACGACTTAAAAAAGACCAACAATATTAATTATAGTGGGAATAAAATTCTTATATTTACGAATACAGGTATCTCAACTGAATGGGATGTTTCAACAACTAGTCGTAATGAAAAGAATATGACTAAGCCATACTACGAGCAAGGTAAATGGAACTTCAATTACTTCCGTAGTTTGATAAAAGGAGTTGAAGAACTAGAACCAATAGATAGAATTACTGGTAATTACAATATTGTAATACTTGACGAGAATCAAGTTAATATAATAACTGCTGGTAAACCATATAAGAAACAAGACAGTCTTATTAATGGTAAGTATATTGGTATTCGCTTCATTATTAAAGAGACTGATGTTGCAGTTACTCTTAGTAATATAGAATGTTTTATTAATAAATACAGAGAATAATGGTACAAAGAATTAATCAAAGACCGAAAGCATTTATCGGTGCTGCCATATCTGTCGGTACTCAACTAATCGGTGGAATACTGAATAGTCAAAAGCAGAAAAGACAAGAAGAAGAACAACGTCGTCTTGTCAAGAAGCAAGAGTATCAACAACGAGCAGCTTATATGACACAGCAAACAGCTGTTGATAACGATACTTATGCCGATATAAGAAACCAACTAATGAGAGTTGGCGGTGATACCCCCCGTAAAGGAGTAACACCAATCGTTAGTCGTGGTGGTACAGCTGTGCCTATCAAGAAGAATACGTTTCTTCTTAAAGGTCGTAAGCATAATACTGGTGGTATTGTTATTGGTAAAGGCAAAAACTCTATTGAAGCAGAAGGAGAAGAAGTAGTACAAATAACTCCTAAGCAACTTAAAGTGTTTAGTGCTCAACCTATACTTAATGGTAATAGTCCTGCTGAATTAGTTCAGAAAGGTGTTGAACCTTCTAAAGTATTTAATGCACAAGAATCATTTAAAGATAGAAATGGTCTTAATGATGATGGTACTAAAAAGAAAAGAAATATGAGAACAATAACTGGTAAAAAGAAACTAGGTGGTTTGTCTCGTAAGAAAGATTACGGTTCAGATAAGAAACCTTATCCTAGTGTTAAGTCAAATGATTTTGCAGGTGGTGGACGTAGTTATCCGATTCCAACTAAAGCTGATGCTCGCGATGCTCTTAGATTAGCGGGCTTACATGGTCGTTCTGATGTAAAAGCTAAAGTATATAAGAAATATCCTGAATTAAAAAATAAGAAAGCTGTATTAGGAACTCTTGGAAGTTTAACTGGTGCTAATCGTAGACTATTAGCTCTTAATCAAAATGTTCCTTCTGCCGGTATTATTGCTGGGGCAAAGATTACTAATCCTAGTGCTTCTAGTATTAAGCCGATGAATGTGTCCGCTAATAGTGGAAGTAAAGGTTTTAACCTGTTTAAAGGAGTAGATAAAGGAGAAGCTATAAGTGCAGGTATTGGAGCTGCTGGAACTTTAATTAGTGGATTACTTAATAAAGGAAGTATAGATAAAACTTCTGCTCCACAAGTCCCTACTCCTCAATTAATTGCTCCTGCTAAACTTAAAACTAGCATTAATATAAATCCTCAACTATCAGATGTTAGAGAATCCGAACTTAATCAAAATAGATTAGTTGAAGGAAATACTGCTAGTTCAGTAGCTAGTGTTGCTAGACAACAAAGAATATCTAATAATGCTTTAAGTCAAAGAAGTAGATTAAGAGGTGAGAAAGAAAATCTTGAAACTCAATTGCAAAATCAAGATGCGATGAATCGTCAACAAGTAGCTTCTGCAAATGCTCAACAAGTAAATGAAGCTAATAGATTTAATGCTATTTCTAAAGTTCAAACTGCTAATGATAAAATTCAAGCTAACGCTAATAATCGTACTAATATAATCGAAGGACTTACTAGTGCAGTTAGAGATTATCAACTAGGCGTAGATAAAAGACGTTCAGAAGAAAATGCTATTGCTGCTATGATGAGTGCTAATCCTGAACAAATGGAATTGTTCTTAAAACTAATGGAAAAGAATAAAGGTAGACTAGGTAATATACGAAGTACTTTATTCAGATGTGGTGGTAAGAAAAAGATTGCTTAATTATAAATACTATAACTATGCCGATAGATATTAAAACAGCAGGTTATCAAAAGAGGGAGCGGGTTGCCGCTCCTTTAGATGTTTACAATAGTACGTTAAATACTCTTCAACAGAAACATGATACTGCTATTGAAACTAGTAATCAGATTAAAACATTTCTTGCTAATAAGCAATTAAATGAAGCTGAAAATGAATGGCTCAATAATTATTCGAGAGATATTAATGCTCAAATAGAAGCAAGTGCACAAAACGGAAGCTATGCTACTGCTTTAACTGCTGCTAAAAGGTTAGCAGGAGAAGTAGCTAGTAATCCCGGTCTTATTGGTCGTGAACGTTATCAACAAGAGTTTAAAAAGTTCCAAGATGAAGTTACTAATAGTAATGCTTATGATGGTGATGTTAAAGCATACGCATTGGAACAGAATAAATATAATTATAAAGACCAAGTAGATGAAACAGGTAAAGTAATAGGTGGTAATCAATTCCAACCTAATTATCGTCCTGTTGAACAAATAGATTATAGTGCTTTATATCAGAAAGTATTATCTACTGTTGGTGTTGATTCTAGTTCTGGTGAACAACTAGTATGGGGAGATGCAGAAGGTAATCTTAAAGATGGTCAAGGTAATATTGCTGCTGGTGATGTTCCTTATCTTAAAACAGCTAGTGGTATTCAACAATTATCAGCAGATAAGATTCGTGCTGCGTTTGAATCTGCTTTAAATGAAACTCCGGGTGCTCGTGCTTCTCTAGAACAAGACTATAAAGTAAATGTTTGGAAAGCTAATAAAGGTAATAAGAATAATCTTGTTACTAAGCCTGACGGAACTATTATGTCACAGAGAGAATTTGAAGAGAACCTATTTGCTCCTAGATATGCTGCTTCTGCTTATCGTAGAGTTGAAAGTAGAATTAATCCTGAATTAGGATTTAATATATTAGCTGCTGCTCGTAAAAATTCTGCTAAACCTAAGACTGGTAAAGAACCTGATTTACTTCCTTCTTTAGCTACTATTGGTGGTAAAGAAAAAGTAGAACCTGATACTCCTGCTAAAGTACAATCTCAATTAAATACTCTTAATGGTCAATTATCTAATATGTTTTCTTCTTATGGAATATCTAAATCTCTTCCTTTAGATGAGGCATATAGTAAACTACGTTCAGGTATTGCTAATAATGTTACTTTATCTGATGCTGCTAAGAAACAATTATTAGATGAAGCTAATACTTATTATAGAGAAATAGCTAATGCTAATAATCGTTTAGATGCAATGAAAGGACATCTTACACAAGAAGAACAATATGCTTCGGAGTTCTTAGGTAAGAGACTAAGTAATGGAGATATGGCTGATACTAATAATCCTATGCAACTAGAATATGCTAATAGAATGAATAAGTTATTTACTGATTCTAAAGGCAATAGTTTTGATACAGTTCTAGTTAATCCTCTTAATGATAGTAGCAAAGCTGCTATTATATCTAAACTTAGAACAGATATGGGATTGACTAATCAAGATGTGTCGTTTAGTAAAATAGGAGATAAAGAATATATTCGTATTAGTAAAGATGCTTATATTCGTTTGGCTCCTGAAATAGCAGATGTTCTTAAACTTAGTCCCGTAGGATTTACTACTGGTAATAATGCTCCTGAAAAATTCACTAGAAACGATGAAGTTTTCTATGGAAATAAAGTATATGGTAGTTTAACTACTATGGGTATTGCAGGTTTTAGAGCAATAGGACGAGGTGAAATAACTACTGCTAAGAGTACTAAAGATTCTCCTGCTTACGTATATGAAAAAGCTGCACAAATGTCTAATGCTGCAACTAAACGTATATCTAAATCATTACCGCCTAGTTATGTTGATGTTAATGTATTTGATTTACCGCCTCATGTAGTTGCTACTGGTCAAGGATTTGAAGACGACCAATTAAAGAACTACAATGAAAGAGTAATGAATATGATTAGTATTGCTAATCCTGGAAGTATTGTTATTAAGAAACGTAATGCCGAAGGAGTTCTTGAACCTGTTGAAGATAGTAGAGAACGTGATGCTATTATGCAAACTATTCAAGCACAAGTTAAGAAGAAAAACATTAATAACGGCTGGTGCTCATCATCTTCTACGGGGGAATACGGAGTATTCTTAAATATTCCTTATACTCCTAAGACTGGAAAGAATAGTGCTAAGAACCCTGATTCTGAAATGGAAGAAAGAATACAAAATGCAGTAGCCGGAGACTATATGATTACAGGTGCTATCCTTAATGATGAAATAGAAAGATTCAAATCTCTACCTGCTGTTAAAGCAATGGACACTCTTAATTCTATTAAGTATAATAATGCACTTAAAAGGAATTATCGTTTATCTGATGCTGAATTTGGAGATGGAACATATTCTGCTGTTACTGATGGTGGTAGTTTCTATCAGATATTAGACGCTAATGATGAACCAGTAATTAAGATTACAGAAGATGAGTTATTTCAACGTATGTTTCAGAATAATCAAGCTAATGCTATTCTTGCTCCTGTTAAAGAAGATATAAATCTTATTAGTGCAAGGAATGGTTCTATTGCAAATTCCCCCATAGAGGAGCAGCAAGTTATTGCTCGTCCTCTTATGCAGAAGGCTATGATTATGGCAGGTGCTACTGGTAATCTTAAAGAATTAGATATTGATACTAAGAGACAAGTATTCCAATTCTTTAATAGAATGTATTCAGGACTTACTGGTGAATCTCCTAGTCAAGTGATACTTAATCAAATGAACGATTTAATGAAATAATTTATGCCAAACATATTTGATGATATATCAGTAGAAAAAGCTCCACTAAACAGTGGGGCTAATTCTGTTAATATGGCTAAAGAAGCTCCTACTGTTACTAAATACAAACCTGATGTAGCTGCACAAGGCGACTTCATGTTTCGTAATCTTAATGGTAAAGAAGTCTTTACTGGAACAGAGGAAGATTATCATTCTTTAGCTAAGTATGGTGCTGAACCTAATCGTTATCAAAGTAGAGAAGAATTAGAAACTCTTCGTGCTAAAAATCAATCAGCTTGGAAACAAGCAGGTAATGCTTTAGGTCAAACTATTGGAACAGTTATAGGAGATACTGTTGGTGGCATGGGTATGTTAGTAGATTTAGCTACTGCTGGATTATGGGATGATAAACCGTTTAGTAATCCTATTACTAGAGCAGGTGATGCTATATCTGACTATGTTCGTGATGATTTGTTTCCTATATATCGTGAGAATCCTGATAAAGCATTTGATATGAATGACTTTTCAGGTTGGTTCTTTAGTCAAGTTCCAAGTATTGCTAGTTCTCTATCTTTAATGGTTCCGGGTGCTTTATTAACTAAAGGAGTTGGAGCTGTTGGTAAAGGTGTTGCAGCATTAGGACGTAATAGTTCTAAAGTAAGTCGTGCAATAAATTGGGCTAAGAAAGCTACTAAATTAGATAATGTGTATCGTGCTAATAAGTTAAAACTTATCGCTAAAGATGGTATTACTGCTATTGGTATGCGTCTTGGTGAGAACTATCAAGAAGCTCGTGGAGTTGCGGAACAAATAGAAGGAGAAGCATTGTCGTTATTTACAGGAATGTCTGATGAAGAATTTCAAACTTGGTTAGATAATAATCCTGATATTGCTAATGAAGCTAAAGAAAGAACTAAAGAAGAAGCCGCTCTTATAGTCGCAGATAAAGCAGCTATGCGAAACTTTGGATATAACGCAGGTAATGTATTCTTTGATTACATGCAGTTGCGTGCAGTTAATAAAGCATTAGGTCAAGTTAATCGTGCTATTACTCCTCGTATTCGTTATTCACAAAATCAAGCTCTCGATAGAATAGCTTCTACTGGTGTTGAATCTGCTAGTCAAACTTTAGGTCAAGCGGCAAAAGGTACTATTAAAGATTTTGCAGGTAAAATAAATCGCTTTATTAATTCTAGTGAGAATCTATTGTTATCTGAATTATCCGAAGGTGTTGAAGAAGCTATTAACTTTATAGGTCAAGAAGAAGGAACTTTATATGGTCGTTATCTATTAGGTCAAGCTGAACAATATAATGGTGCTATATCTATGGATAGAATAGAGAAGTACTTACAGAATCCCCAACTATATAATGCTGCATTATGGGGAGTTATTGGCGGTGTTACTTTTGGCGGTACTATGTCAGCTATTAATAATCGTAAAGGTGGTAATGTAGAAGAAAAGCAACGTATTGCTGAAATCAATGGTCGTGAACAAGTATTCAATGAATACGCTCGTCAAATGAAGATTATTGAAAATGGTGAGAATCCATTTCAGATAGAACGCGATGCTAAAGGTAATCCTATTACCTATCTTGATGACGGAACTGTTAGCCAAGACCCAACAATAGGTACTACTCGTTATAGTAAAGTTAGTCCTGAAGAACAAGAAGATTTGCGTGCTGCTGCTAAAGAGAAGTTCACAACTACTCTTACTTTAAATGCTATTCGTTCCGGTAACTATGAATTACTCGAAGATTATATCGAAGACCCTAGACTAAAGAAAAAGCTAGTAGATGCAGGTCTTGCTGATGAAGCAGAATATGATAGAGATACTCAATCTATAAAAAAGACTATGCGTAATGTTCTTAATAGATATATTAACTATTCTAGTGCATTACGTAGTGCTAATATAGATGATGCTCTATTAGATGTAGCTATATCAGAGAATATAGTTAATGCACAAGAAGCTGATTTACTAAATAAACGAATAGAAAGAATTAATACTATTCAATCTCAATTAGAAAATACTATTCCTGCTATTAATGAGATTCTTGACCCAATGGCTAAGAATCGTATGCAGTTAGGTATATTAGAACAGTATCGTCGTGAAGTAATGTCTACTTACAATAGTCTAAAGGATAGTAATAATCCTTTGGATAAAGCACAAGCTAGTCAGTATTTAGATATATCTAAGATAATAGAATCTAAAGTTAATGACTTACGTAGAGGTTTAAGTCCTATGGAAAGTCTATTCTTAGATAATGTTCGTAGTGTAGAAAATATAGCTCTTAGGATAGAAGGTAGTCAAGAACAGAATGACCTTATTAAGAAACAGATAGAAAAACTAGATGAAAATGATGTAGCTCTATTTAAACAAGCAGGTAAATACTTTAATCTAGGTACTCTATCTAAACAAGTTCGTGCTATTAATTCAGAGTACATGGATAATATGGGACAGATACTTCTCGATGAAATTCGTAGAGATAACTATCGTTCTAATATTATTACTACTAATGAACAAGCTAAAGAGTTTGAAGATACTCGTAAGAAAGAGTTTGAAGAAGCGGCTAAGAAGTTAGTTAAGTCTGCAAAGAAGAATCTTAATGATTTCGTTAACGTTGCTACCGAAGAAGAACTTGCTAAGTTAGATAAAGCGTTAGATAATGCTTTTACAGAAGAGGAATCTCAAGATACTAGTAATAAGAGTTTATCGAATGCTGTTAGTATTCTATCTAATTCAGAGAATGGTAAGAAAGATATAACATCTTTAAGAGAAGCTATTACTAAGAGAAGAAATAGTCTTGCTGCACAAAGTCAGGCACAGCAACAGACTGTGGATAACCAGCAACAAGGCTCCTCTACGGGGGAAACGAGGAGCGAAGCGACGAGGCAAGAAGAACCAGTAGTTAAGCCTACTCCAAAACCTAAACCAAAGACTGCTAAAGAGAAGAAGCTAAAAGAGACATTAGATAAAGTAGTATCTAAAGCCAATTCAGGTGTTGTAAATAAAGCTAATATTAATAACTTAGAATTTACAATAGTAAAGCCTTTTGCTAGTCTAGGAGATGTTAGTAGAAAACCGGTTAAAGTAAGTGCAATAGATGTACGTGTTAGTAAATTTGGTAACGTTAGTATTGACGGAATGGATGCTAAAGGCAATATAATTGCTGATGTTACTATTGATGAATTAAATGCCGCTATTGCTATTGGAGATGTTACTTACGTAGATACTAGTAAATCTGATGAATCTGCTCCTGCCGATACTAATGTTCTTGAATCAGCTATATCTGATAATGACTTAGAAGGGCAACGCCAACGTATAGAAGAGATAAATCTAATTATAGATTTATATAATCAAATACAAGGTAATCAGATAGAAGGTAAGACATTTACTAGTCTTAATGATATGATGGTTTATATACAACAGTTAAATCCTAGAGCTATTAGTTTGTATAATGATATTAAGATTCTAGCTAATCGTCAAATAGTAGACGGTAAGATAGTTAATGTTGACGAAGAGATTAAAACTCCTTCTGATATTATACAAGAAGCTAGTAAGACTTTAGATAAAGCTGTTGCAGAAGATAAACAGAATAGTAAAGATAATGGTTACTTCTTCAATCTAGTTAATTTAAATGATAGTAAAGTTTATTCTCGTATCGGTCAATTAAAGACTAATGATACAGTAAGTGTAGAACTAGATGAAAATGGTAATCTTATTGTTAAGTCTCGTGGAATTAAGATAGGTGAGTTCCCTAAGATTGGTTATAATAATGGTAATGTTGAAGTTATGAATCAAGGTTGGAGATATACTGTTAAGAACGATAGTATAGATTTCATAACTCAACTTCAATCTATTATTGCTAGCGAAGAACCTGCTGCTAAAGAATTTGTACAACTACTTAATAATATAAGTCGTCTATATCGTGTTCGTAATAATCCCGAAGTTGAGGGAACATTTGGACATCAACTTAATGCTTTACAAGAGAATGTTTACTGGAAGAATCTAACTAGTTTGTTTGGTGATACTCAAACTAATCTATTAGATAGGATTAAACATCTTAATAATATTGTATTCTTTAATAATGCTCTTAATGTTAATCAATCTAACTTTAGTGTTATTGTTAATGAATCGTTGACTAATTGGATGAATAAACTCAAGAAGTCTTATACTGACATTAATAACTTAAAGTCCTCTATTAGTAATACTAAGTCTAAAAAGAAACGTTTAGTTGTTGGTCGTACAAGTTCAGGTAGTGTTATTTATGCTAGAGATAAACAAGGTAATCCTATATATCGTAAGTTTGGAGACGTAACTACTAGTGAAGCTACTGACGGTTATCGTCTAGTAGTAGGAGTTGACGGAGGAGTTGCTGATATTAAATCTAATAGCATTATTGCTACTAGCCGTATTCCTAGAGGTGTAGTTGGTATGACTATTAAAGATTCAGAAGGTAGACTTATTGCTGTTACTAGTCGTGAGAATACTATGAGTAATAGTGAAACAGAAGCTACTGAATATACTAAGAGGTTTAACGAAGGATTAGATAAGTTATTCCATTCATTAGTAGATGCTACTCTACAAGGAAATACTGATTTACATCAACAACTATTAGATGAAATATCTAAGTACGTAGGTAAGCAAAAAGCTCTTTATGGTTATGAAGTTGTAGGTCGTGCATTTCGCCCTCTTACTAAAGCAGGACCTATTGTTTATTTTAATGTTGCTGATAGAAATGTAACATTCTCTATTCCCGGTGAGCTTAAACGTAGAAGACTTATGGCTCGTATGCCTAATGGTTTTGTTCCCACTAATAATCATGGTAACTTTAGTACTATGATGAAAGAAGTGTATTCTATGCTTACTCGTAATGTTATTAATTCAGCTATTCGTGGTGAATCTAATTTATTTAGAATGGCAGACGGTAAACTACAAGCTAAGATACCTAATATACTTCAAGATGAATGGATGGACACAGGTTATAGTAGTTATGAAGAGTTTGTAGCTAAAGACGGAGTATTAGTTACAGACTTAGGTAATGTTACTGATAATAAAGGTAATATCATTAGTAACTTTAATTATGTAGGAGATGTATATAATCGTAATATTACTCTTATGGATCCTAGTCGTAGTGCTGGTCGTACTAACGCGGCTGACGCCGCTGTTTCCCCCATAGAGGAGCAGCAAGTTGTGTCTCCTGTTGCTACACCTGACCCACTTGCTAGTCAAGATAGTGCTCCTCAAGTAGGTACTCTTATGGAAGTTGCACAAGCTAATACTACTAATCCTAATCTATTATCTGTTGTTTCGGCATTAGAATCTGCTGGTATTGCTCTTAATCCTGATATTGAAATAGTAGGTGAAAAAGGTAGATTTGCAGGAATAGTTGCTGGTGGTAATACTATTACTCTTACTAATAGATTCGATACTCTTGAACCTGAACGTAGAGTACTTACTCTTATACATGAAGGAGTTCATTATCTACTTAATGATGAACGTGCTAATATAGAGCAATCATTTGGTGACTTATATGATAAGTTTAGTAGTTTTATTAATCAGGATTCTGCTTTAGTAGAAGAATACGGAAGATTCTTAAATAGTGATAAACCTAGAAATGTAGCTATTGAAGAGTTTGTAGTTGAAGCTATTACTAATCGTACATTTGCTAGATTACTTGCTAGGATTAAATATGATTCTAAAACTAATACTGAATCTAATAATCTGTTTACTAAAATTATTGATGCTTTAGTAGAGATTATAGGTAAAGTTGGTAATATAGATAATACATTACTTGGTGAAGTTCGTAATCGTTTATCTACTATTGGATTAGAAACATCTGATACAGCTAGTACTACAAGTACTGTTCATGATGATGTATTTGATAGAGCAGAAGAAGATACAGGAGTTCCTACTGATGATGTTTTTGATATTCCTGATATAGACCTAGACTTAGATAGTGCTATAAGTGATAACTACCGACAAGTCGATAACTTCGATAGTTTAGTGGAAGGTTTGAATAACCGTCAGAAGGCTATCGTGAGCCATTTGTTTGACACTGGTGGGCTTAGTTTCGTATGTAGCTAACTAAGATAAGCCTAGAGACGAAAGTCCCGTAGAAAGCCTAAGAATGAGCCATTCTAAAGCCGCCTACGGGACTTTTCTGTTTTCCATATCTTACTATCGAGACGCTATATAAAATGCGAATTTCGGCAGGATTTTGCGGTCTACGGGCGTCCGTCAGCCTTCGGAACGTGTGGTTTCAGACTATTCGATAAATATATTTGATAGTGTTGATAATAATGCTATCTTTGATACTGTTAGTAATTACTTAATTAATAATATAAAGTATATGAGTTGTACTCCTAGTAATCCTAAATTAGATAAGCTATTAGAGCTTACTAATAATGATGTTAGAAAGTCTACCGAATATCTTGCTACTATCGAAGATGCTAGTTTTCGTGAATGGTATCAAGAAAAGATTGGTAGAGATTTCAATGAAGAGAGTATTGATGAAAACACTGTTAATGCTGTTGTAGCATATAATAACAGAGAGACAATTAATACTCAAGATTATGTTCAGAATGTTCGTACTTCACGAACTGGTGTATTTGGTAACGATATAGCAAAGGAAGACCATGCTATTAATATTCTTAGTACTATTTATCTAAAGAGCCAAGAAAGTATTCGTAAAGCTCTTGCTAATAGAAAACGTAAAGGTGAGAAAGAAGTCCTAAAGGATAAAGCTGGTAACGAGTTAAGTCCTCAAGCTGCTGTAAAGTTAACTATGATTACTTATCTTAATCGACATCTTAAAGAAAATGATAAGAAACTTACGCAAGAACAAAAGGCTTATATCGGTACTATTATTCGTAATCTTTATGATGGTGGTAATTATAACCGTAATGAGTTATTTGATATTGTTATTAATTCACCCGAAGTTATTAGTCTTAGCAAAGAGTTTGGTATAGATACTAACGAGGATTATGAAACTAATGACGATGCTAAAGAAGGAAGTGAACAAGATAGTCGCCAAGAAGACCCTGAAATTATTGCCGCTTTACGTGCTGATTGGTCTGAATTAGCTGACCAACGTAAAGACATTGATAAGAATGTTAGTAAAGAAGTAAAAGAATGGTTTGTTCGTTTGCCTAAAACTAATAGTAATTCTTTTATTAATGAAAAACCTGATACAGCTAGTGATACTTATTCGGGTATAGCTGAAAGTGCTGGATTCTCTAGTGCTTTTAAAGCATTGAATAACTATGGTAACTTCTCTAGTGTTGAAGCTATGGTAGAAAGTTTTCATACTATTGCTGAAAGATTTAAAGAAATGTCTCATTTAGAATATGCTGCTCGTCTACTAGAAGATGAAGCTAATGTTCAGATAAGAAATAAGATATTTACTCAACTAAAACAATCTATTTGGGAACGTAATGAAGTAATTCAAAGTGCAGACGGTTCTAATGTAGTGACTAAGAATCGTAATACTTTCCCTAAACTTAATCTGCAAAATAATATACTTAATAGTTTTGATTCTCTTGTTCATAATCCTTCTATTATGAATGGAGATGTTGCAGTATTAGAAGAACTTAAAAATAGATTATCCACATTAAACAATTCAGATACAAATGAAGTACAAGAAATCTTGGAAGAGCTTGCGGCAATCTTTAATAAATATAACTTCGGCATCAATAGGCAGGGTGTTATTAACTACATTCGTAATTTCGGTGATAGTAAACTTTCTAATATCACTAGTCTTGTCAACGATTTGCTAGAATTTAATAAAGTTGTAGCTAATGCGTCTAATATATTAAAGATAGATAATGAAGCACAACGTATATATTATGCAGGTGAATATAACAAAGCTAAGAACGATGAAGAATATGTAGTAGTTCCATTTGATAAGTCTCAACTACAATATAAAGGCGGTTATGCTAATAATATAGCTAATCGTATATCTGATAGATTTAAAGACTATCAAATAGTAGATTCTGAATTTAATAGTATTAATGCAGAGAACAATCTAGTTAGTGATATTCTAAAGAACAATTATATTAGTAAGTTCTTTGAAAGAATTAACGATAATCGTTATAATGATAATCCTACTGCTAATGCTGAACTTCGTGACTATCTAGTTAAGTTTACTAATATTCCTCAATATCAATATAGTAATATACTTATTGAAAAGACTTTATCTAATGGTAAAGTAATTCCCGGTCTACTTCGTCTTACCGATACTGGTTACGAACTTACTGAATATTATCGTGAGTTTGGTGCACAATTGTATAATGGTGTTAGTAATGAAGTTACAGGAAAGGCTAAATCTTATAAAGATATTAATGCTCTTGAATGGGATATTATTACTCTGAATGAATATGCTAATAATGGAGATAACTATGAAATGGCTAAAGGAGTTAAGAAATCTAAGTTCTTTACCCAAACTCCTTCTGACGCTCCAAAGACTTTCGTATTCAATAGCTACAAGTTAGATATTAATGATTTATTTATTAGACAAACAACAGGTAGTGAAATAATATTTGAACAATCTTCGTCTGAAAACTACAATGAAAGAACCAATATTAATGCAAACGCAGATGTAACAATAGCGTTTGCTATGGACTTTACGACTGCTGGCGAAAAGGTTACAAAGAAGTATGTAGAAAACAATAATAAATTGTATATCCCGATTGATATGAAAAATCTGAAAGGGGTAACAATAGAAGAGATAGCAGATAAGATTATAGATAATATAAATAAAAAATATAGTAGTTTATTTCAAAGAGATATAAGTATAAATATTGCAGGTAATGGTATATATACTTTTGAAAGATATAATATAAACCAAAATAGGATAGATTCATTTATTTATAATGTTCTAAGAAATGTTATAAATAGTCCTAAATTAAATGTTAAAGTAAATCTAATAAGAAGTGGAGGACAAACAGGTGCAGATGAATCAGGTGCTAAAGCAGGTAAACAGTTAGGAATAAAAACTATTGTATTAGCTCCAAAAGGTTATCGTTTTAGAAGAAGTGATAATAGAGATATATTTTCAGAAAGTGAATTTAAATCTCGTTTTGGGGAATATCAAACGAGTTCTTCTATATCTATAAATCGTACTCATCCTGTTTATGTAGCTTATGCTAATATCTATGCTAAAGAACTAGCAGAAATGGCACAAGCTATTAACTTCTTATTCGAGACTACTGTTGAGAACGGAGTAGTAACTATTGTTTCTGATGAAAATGGTAAACCTAAAATAAAAGAAGAGTTTAAAGATTTACGTAAATCAGAAGCTAGACTTAATTATCATTATCGTAAAGGTATTCTTGATGGCAATGGTAAACCTACTGGTAATGTATTTAAATTTAGAAGTCTACTTATTGATAAAGTTAAGAATCTTAGTAGATATAATAGTGAGACAGCCAAAAATGTAGATATGAATTGGTTGTTCGAGGGAGGTGACGTATTCTCACTCCTTTATGGGGGAAAGAATAGTGAAATATCACTAATACAAGATGAGAACGGAGAGTACAATATTAGACTTACTGGCGAGCTTCGTAATTCTGTATATAATTATATAGATAGTTATATTAATTATAGAATACAAGAAGCTATTACTAAATACAGTTCTGATAAAGAATTTGTAGATAAGTATAAGAACGCTAGTCAAGAATCATTCAATGCTTTCATTGCTGAAATGGTTCTTAACTATGAGATTCAATATAATAATCTAAATGATATGTTCTTCGGAGATGAAGCATATTATAAAGATTCTCGTGATACTATTAAACGTAATAAAGAATACCAAGCCGGAGGATTAACTTATGCAGGATATGATTTATACAATGTACAGAAGCATTTGGGAGATATAACAGTAGCTCCTAATAAGACTATTAGTGTAGATAGTAGTTTCAAATATATTACTCTTGAAGATGTTCAAAGTAGCGGTAAAGTTCTCGATGATTTAAAGAAACAATTAGATATAGCTAACGTATCTAAAGAAACTAGAGCTTTTATACTTAAACAGTTCTCTAAAGATAAGTCAGAAGTAACAGATGCTCAATCATTTATTACTCTTGATGAATTTGTTCGTAGAATGTATCTACGTGGAGAATATGATAGTTATAAAGATTTAATCGAAGCTCTTTATGACGAAACCAAGCCTATTGATAATGTTAAACTAGGAGAGTTATCTAAGAAGATACAAGTTCAGAAAAACTTCTATTATGACTTAGAAATAGATAATGATGCTAAGTTAGCTAATCCTATTCAGATTAAAAATGCAGAGTTCGTACTTATACCTAGATTCTTAGGTAATAGTGAACTTGGTGCTTTAGCTAAATATATGACTGATAATAATATTGGTCAGGTTAACTTTACTACTACTGAAAAAGCTACTACTAATAGAGTATTAGAGTTTTGGGATTCTCATGGGAAATTCCCCTCTAAAGAGAAGTTGAAACAGTTTAACTTGGATGTTCAAACTAAGTATAAAACTGGTTGGTATTCTAATCTTTATACCCAGCAAGATATTCCTCAACACATGGATGGTGAAAATAAAGCAGGATTGCAGATTGTTAAGAAGCTAATAGATAATATTGGTAATACTTCCGAAGGTCAGTCTCTTATTAAAGATTTCTTTGATAATTTTACTGCTAATATTCAAGATAGTTTCAAAGATGCTGCTTCTCGTATTGGTGTAGAGATTGATGCTAAAGGTAATGTAGTATATGAAGGTAATCAAGCTAAGATTGATAATAATAAGTTCATATCTCTTATTAAAGACGAGTTAACTCGTAGAGGATTAGATAGTAATTATCGTAAGTATGCTGAAATAAATCCTGAAACTGGATTGCCTTATATGCCTGCTTGGACTAATCTAGTTCGTAGCAAGATAGAAAATATTGTAAATAGTATATTTACTAATCGTGTTACTCGACAAGTACTTCCAGGATTTCATGCTAGTCAAGTTTCAGATATTGGTATGACCGAACTATCAGGTCGTAGTGATTTAAGAGATTTGATGCAATCTAGAGTAGAAGAGAAACACGGTTATTCTCTTGGTCGTAAACTAACTTATCATAAAGATGGTAGTCAGATAGTAGAAATACTGTTACCTAAATGGATGGTAAAGGCTTATAATACTTATGATTCAGAAGGTAATCTAGTTAATGAAGTTACTCTTGAAGATTTACAATCTGCTGGACTTGATACTATGATTAGTTATCGTATTCCAACAGAAGGTAAACAATCAGTAGCAGTAATGAAAGTTGTAGGTTTATTAGATGAATCTCAAGGTTCTACTATTGTTGTTCCTGATGAATGGGTATTACAGACTGGTGCTGACTTCGATATTGATAGTATCTATGGTATTTATCATACTGCTACATTCGATAAGAATGGTAAACTACAGAAAGTTGAATATATAGAAGGAGAAGATGATGCAGCAGTAAATAGAAGATATAATAATTATCTATTTAATAATCTAAGTAAAGAGAATATTCAAGATGCTAGAGATATTGCAATAGATTTAAGTCAAGAAGGACTAAGCTATGCGGAAGCCTATGAATCAGCTATTACTAAATATGCTGAACAAGGAGGACTTTATTCTAAAGAAGAATTTAGTAAGCTAACAGTAGCTCAACAGAATACTCGTGATGCTCGTAACAATAAGATAGTAGATACATTTATTA